>Ga0265297_10000200_pt1 | contig 199682 bp, 185 predicted proteins | sample Munlanlwell13791_FD_192502 | JGI IMG/M metagenome (GOLD analysis project Ga0265297, IMG submission 192502) | Leachate microbial communities from a municipal landfill in Southern Ontario, Canada - Leachate well 137-91 | ecosystem: Engineered > Solid waste > Landfill > Unclassified | place... | reverse complement strand
TACGATCCGAAAACCTTCATCCCTCACGCGGCGTCGCATAGTCAGGCTTTCGCCCATTGCTAAAGATCCTCGACTGCAGCCTCCCGTAGGAGTCGGGGCAGTGTCTCAGTCCCCGTGTGGCTGACCATCCTCTTAGACCAGCTACCCGTCAAAAGCCTTGGTAGGCCGTTACCCTGCCAACTAGCTGATAGGACATGAGCTTATCTTCAAACAGCAGCCCTTACGGACCGCCTTTACTTATGACAACTTGTGTCATCATAAACACATCGGGTATTACCCTCGCTTTCGCAAGGCTATCCCCGGTTTAAAGGTAAATTACTCACGTATTACTCACCAGTCTGCCGCTATATCTCCGGACAAATTGGCATCTGCCTTGCGGCTTCAACCTCTCCATCCAGAGTATCGCTCGACTTGCATGCCTAATCCACGCCGCCAGCGTTCACTCTGAGCCAGGATCAAACTCTCCGAAAAAAATTCGAATGTTTGTATAATGGCTCTTTGATCATTTGTTTACTTATCCCTCTCGAAATTGACCCCGAGACAAATTGTCTCTGGGCCTCGCTTGGCTATTCAATTATCAAAAGAGCAAACGCCCGAACCTACTTGATGGTTCGGCGTGCGCTTCCGCGCAAAAAAAAGCGCTCCGACACGAAGTCGGAGCGTCTAAATTTATACTACTTCGACGCCCATCTCGTCGGTTAATTAACTACATAAATTTATCAAAACCTCTATTTGTCTTTTTCATAGATCCCCTTCTTACAGGGAACTTAAAGTTTACAACAAATCCCGCTTTTGTCAAGTATTTTTTTAATAATATTTTTACCGGGCTCCCTGCCTGCCTGGGCCTTAAAACAGCGCCGTAACCTCAAGTGTTTTTATAACTTATCTACGACCCTTAAAAACGCCTCCACTATTTCAGGGTCAAACTGCTTGCCGTTATTCCTCTTGATTTCTCCTACCGCTTCTTCTTTAGAAAGCGGGATTTTCCTGTAGGAACGGGCGCTGCGCATAGCTTCATAGGCATCAGCCAGATGGATTATGCGCGCCCCTAAAATAATGCCTCCCTTGCTTAGGCCTGCCGGATAGCCCGAGCCATCGTAATGTTCATGATGCTGTATGATCATGTCCCTTACTTCATTTAAAAAAGCCAAAGGTTCCAGGATCTTGGCAGCAGTCGCAGGATGCTTTCGTATCTGCTCCCACTCCTGTTTATTTAAGGGAGCGGCCTTACCTAATATATTATCCTGGATACCTATCTTGCCTAGATCGTGGAGTTCACAGGCCTCCCCGATCACCTCGATATCCTTGGCAGAAAGCTTCATTTCTTCAGCTATGATCATCGCGTACTTAGCCACATTTTCAGAATGGCTGTGCGTATAATGATCCCGGGCATCTATGGCCTGGGCTAAAACCTTGATCGTGCGCATATAGGTTATACGCAGGTCTTCGTAAAGCTGCGCTAAGTTTTTGGCTGACTCCTCTATCCTCCCTGTCAGAAGAATGTTTTGTTTCTCTAAAATGATATTCTGTTCCTTTAATCCCTGCCCTGATTTCTCGTCAGCAGCCATGTATTGCTCCCTTCATGCTCTCGCTTACTTTCCTGAATTCCGCGATTAATACCTTTTTATCTATACCCACATCTATGAAATCCCAGGGCAAAGGTTCATCTTCGGGCCTTGCCCTTAAATAAAAATCAGGGTCGATGTTCGCTCCTTTAAAAGCGCTGTCCCAGGTTTCGAATACGAAATGGTTAACCCAGGCATCAAACTTAGCTCCTTTGTCAAACGCGGACAATATGACTTCGCTCAACCTCCTGTCACCGCGGGAGAGGACCGCCTCCAGAAAACTCATATAACGGTTGTGGAAGCCTAACTTCAATCTACCTCGCGCCTTAGCCGGCAGGCTTTGCCCGGGCCTGTCCCTAAGATAATCCTGCTTGTGTTTTACACTCTCTACCCCATCCATCTTAAACCACTGCAGCGGCGTGTGGGGTTTTGGTATTAACGTATTTATACTGATATTGACCTGCGCGGCTGGCTTATTTAACTTTCTCCTTAATTCGGAGGCGCGGTGAGAAAAATCAATGATCCCGTCTAGGTCTTGTTGTTCTTCATAAGGCAGCCCGATCATAAAATATAGTTTTACGTGCTGGTATCCGGCCGAGTAAGAATCTTCCAGGGCTTTAAAGAAATGCTCCTCATCAAAATCTTTGGCCATGGCCTCGCGCAGCCTTTTCGTGCCGGCTTCAGGCGCGAATGTCAATCCTGTTTTTTTGATGCCCGCGATTATTGAAGGGAGGCTGCCTGTCATTGCCTTTGCTTTTATGGAAGGTAAAGATATCCCGATCTTCCTGGTTTTTAATAGATCCACCATGCGCCGCAGCAACTCTTCCATGCCGGGATAGTCGCTTACCGACAGCCCGCCTAAAGATATCTCCTCGTAACCCGTGCGCCTGCAGGACTCATCAGCAAGCCTTAATACATTTTCCGCGTTTCTAACCCGCAAAGGAAAATAGCAGGATCTCGCCTGGCAAAAACGGCACCTGTTCGGGCAGCCCCGCATGATCTCCAGATTAACCCGGTCATGGATTATTTGAATATACGGCACCATCCAATCCGAAGGAAAGAAACCGGAATCTAAGTCCTTTAGGAAACGTTTCTTGATCTTAGCCGGAATGCCTTTGATCTTTGGTTTAAATTCTTCTATCTCCCCGGAGGAGTTATAGGTTACTTCATACAACGAAGGCACGTATATTCCCTCGATCCCGGAAAGCAAAACCAGGAAATCCTGTTTAGTGATCTTAGCCGACCTGTAGTCCCGTCCGTGTTTCCGGTAAACATCCATAAGCTCCAAGAGCAGGTCTTCGGATTCACCGATGACAAACAAATCAAAAAACTCATGCATAGGCTCCGGATTTAACACGCAGGGGCCTCCTGCTATGATCAAAGGATGGGTATGGTCCCGTAAAGAAGCCTTAAGAGGAATACCCCCCAGCTTAAGGATATTTAATACATTGGTATAATTTAATTCAGAGGCTAAAGAAAATCCGGCAATATCGAATTCCTTAAGGTTCTTCCTCGTCTCCAAAGAGAAGATCTCTACGCGATTATCCGTAAGCACTCTTTCCATATCTGTCTCGGGCGAAAAAAATCTCTCGCAGGAGACATCTTCAATATTATTCAGGATGCCGTAAATGATCCTCATGCCTAAATTGCTCATCCCCACTTCGTATAGGTCGGGGAAACATAAGGCAAATTTTATACTGGCTTTCTGGAAATCTTTCCTGGAGGCGTTCCATTCCCTGCCGATATAGCGGCCGGGTTTTTGCACTCCTGATAATAAATCATCTGGTAGCATATTAAAACACCGCCCTCTCTTTGGCGATATTCGCCAGTATCCCCAGTGCCAGGAATGTTACAATAACCGATGAACCGCCGTAACTCATAAGAGGCAAAGGCAGCCCCACGATCGGGGCAAGCCCTAAATTCATGGCAATATTGACAAAGACCTGGATGCCTAACATCAGGGATATACCGAATGCCAGTGATTTGCCAAAAGAATCATTGGTCCTCTGCGCGATCAAGAAACCCTGCCGGATGAGAAAATAATACAAAAGCAGCAGCACAGCACTTCCCAGCAGGCCCCATTCTTCGGCAAAAGTAGCGAATATGAAATCCGTATGGGATTCGGGCAAGAAATGCAGCTGGCTCTGCGTTCCGGCAAGCCACCCTTTGCCCCAGAATCCCCCTGAACCAATAGCGATCTTTGATTGTATAACTGTATAACCTGCTCCCAGGGGGTCTATATTGGGATTTAAAAAAACAAGCAGCCTGTCTTTCTGATAACCCCGCAGCATATGCCATAAGAAAGGAAAGCAGGAAGCGATAGACAGCAAAAATATAGAAATATACAGCGGCCTAAGCTGGACAAGATAAATAAAAGCTATGAACAAAAATAATATCATCATAGCGCTCCCCAGGTCAGGCTGTTCGGCGATCAAGCCCATGGGAACGGCTATGAATAGAAAAGGCAGGATCAGTCCTTCTAAAAACCCGGACTTATGCGAGACTAAAGAAATAGCGTTAGCCGACTTTCTGCTAAAATACCTGGACAGAAATATTACTAAAATCAATTTCGCCAGCTCCGAAGGCTGGAAATTAAACCAGGACAGCCTTAACCAGCGCTGGGCCCCCAGGCGCGTGATCCCTAAGATAAACACCATAAATAAAAAAACCAGCGCCAGGGCATACAAAAAATACGTCCAGTCCCAAAGCCAGCGATAGCTCAAATTAGATACGAACAAAAAGAATACCAACCCCAGGAATATCCAAAGCATCTGGCGCTTATAAATCTCCTGCCAGAGCTTGCCTTCTTTTTGATAAGTGCTGCTGTATATGGATAGAACGCCCAGGGAAGCGATCAAGACAGCGATTATCAATATAGTAATATTAGAGCCTCTCACATTAACCCCTCGGAAATTAAAGCCGCTATTATTTGTTTTGCCAATACGCAAGCCGCGTGCCCCGGCCCGCCCCGTTCCAGAAATACGCAGATGACAAATTTCGGGTCCTTAAAAGGGAAAAAACCCGCGAACCACGCATGCGACTGTCCGGGCGGGGCCTGGGCAGTGCCGGTCTTACCCGCTACAGCAACACCCAGATCAGATAATACGTTACCGGTGCCCGTGGGGCTTGAAACAACACCCCTTAAACCCTGCCTGATATGATCTATGGTGCCGGCTTTTAGAGGGACACGCACTGCCTTTCTCTTGGCAGCAGAAACATCCTGGCCATCTATAGCTTTGACTATATACGGAGTCACCAGGTAACCTTTGTTGGCAAATACCGCCATCATGCGCGTCACCTGCAGCGGAGTAACCAGGACATCTCCCTGCCCGATGCTTAAATTCGCGGTATCCCCGTCAAACCAACTCTTGAATTTATTAAGCCTCCTCCATAACGGCGAGGGAATAAAACCGTCGGTTTCATAAGGCAATTCAAAAGAAGTGGATTTTGCTAAGCCGAACTTAAGGGCGTAATCATATATAGTTTGAGCGCCGACTGAAAGCCCTGTCCTGTAAAAGAAAACGTCGCAAGAATGTATGATCGCCTCAATTAAATTCTGCCGGCCGTGCGTGCTCCAGCAGGCAAATTGCCGTTTTCCGATCAGCGTGCCACCCTGGCAAAGAAAAGTCGTAGACAAATTTATTTTTTTTGTTTCCAGTGCTGCGGCCGCCACTATCACTTTAAATACTGAAGCAGCCGGATAACCGGCGCTGATAGCGCGGTTTATTAACGGCGCTTCAGGATTATTAAAAAGGCTGGCGATAGATGTATTTGATTTGTCCACGAATACCACGGGGTTAAAATTCGGAAAGCTGGACATAGCGATGATCTCTCCTGAATTAGAGTCCATAATTATAACACAGCCCTTTCTACCCGCGAGCGCATCATCCGCTATCTTTTGGATCTTTAAGTTCAAGGTCAATCGCAGGTCTTTGCCGTTACGCGGCGGCTCGAATCCCAACAAGCGCACAAACCTGCCCCGATGGTCTACCTCAACCGATACCCCTCCTTCTTCCTGCCGCAAATAATAATCATACTTCTCCTCTACGCCGCCAAAGCCGACGATATCCTTTGTCTTATAGCCGTAATCCTCTAACTTTGTCAGGCGCCAACGGTCGATCTCGCCGACATAACCTATCACGTGAGAAGCAAGCCTGCCGTAAGGATAGTGCCTTACCGGTTTAGGCTGTATGATTATACCCGGGACGTCGCTTTTCAGTTCTTCTAAAGCAATGGCCTTCTTTATATCTATGTTCCTGGCAATAGTAATAGGCAGTGACGGCAGGATATAGCCGCGTTTAAATATCCTCTTTATGTCCGCGGGGTCCTTACCCAATATCCCGGCTATGGCCATCCAGGACTTATCCGGTTGATTTAATTCCCTGGGCAGGATCATCGCGTCATAAGAAAGCCTGCTGTCCACTAAGACATTGCCGTCGCGGTCAAGGATCTTGCCGCGGGCCCCGCTCTGGGGCAATAATCTTATGCAGTTCTTATTACTTAAGTCTCTATAAGCCCTGCCTTGTATAACCTCTAAATTAAACAAGGCCAGCCCTAAGAATAAGAACATAGAAATTATTAATAAATTAACTATCCTTGTCCTATCCATATTAAATGAACGCGTAACTTACGAACTCTGAAAGCGCGAGCGGGACATCGCGTAAACTTTAAACAACAGCGGAACAATAAGCGCCGTATATATAGACTGGATAAAAACGATGCGCAAAAATGATCCCAGCGGGACCACTCCCCCCAGATAAACCAATATCAAGCCGGTAATTGTATTATGCAGGACGGCGATAATAAATACCAGGGCGGCGCGTATAAGGTCATGTTCTTCTATGCTCATTTCCCTGTTTAACCTGACGATCAGAAAACTCCACAGCGGGAATAATAAGGTGTTTATGCCTGGGACACTGGAGCCTAAGGCATCTTTAAATATCCCGGCAAACGCGCTTAAAATAAAAGCCCACCTGAATTTAAGCGCCAAGCTCGTAAAACATACGCCGGCTAAAAGGAGGTCCGGCTTAACGCCAAATACTTTAAAAGAATCCAGGACCGTCATCTGCAGTATGCCCAGGATAACTATGGCAAGGAAAAAAACGCAGTTTATCATGAGATAATTATGAGGACTTCTTCAATATTAGACAGGTTAACCGCGGGTTTTATTATCGCGAAACGCCCCAGGCCGGAAAATTCTTTGTCGATACCGACCACTGTGCCGATAAGCAGGCCCTTAGGATATGTTTGATTTAAACCGGAGGTAACCACCACATCCTGCTCTTTTATATCGGATTCTTCAGGCAGGTATTTCATGATCAAATAATTCCCCAGCGTACCGGAAACCAGGCCTTCCTGGCGGCTGCGCTGGACTATACCTGAGATGCCGAGGTTCGGGTCATTGATAAGCAAGATCCTGCTTGTAAAATCCTGGGCCTCTATAACGCGGCCTATAAGGCCCAGATAGGTAATAACGGCCATCCCGCGCTTTATGCCGTTGTGCCTGCCTTTGTCAATGATAACACTGGAAGACCAGCTGTCGGGTGAGCGGGCAATAACCCTGGCGGCGATTAACTTGCGCGGGGATTTTTGTTTAAAATAAAGAGTGCTTTTGAGGCGCGCGTTCTCAAGAAAAACCTCATCTTTGGCATTAAGCCTGCTCTTTAAGAAATCTACATACTGCCTGAGCTTCTCATTTTGAGTAAAATTGCGGTGATAGAAAATGATCGCGCCTGACTCGCGGCGGATAAACGTCATCAGGCTTAAAGGATATTTTAATACGCTCTGGAATGGCGGGCTAAGGTAAGCGGTTAAAGAGGAAACAAGCAACAGGAAGGAACAAACTATAACAAAAAATATCAGATTCTTCTTTTTGAATTTAAACACATCTTAAAACTTTATGGGAACGCTGACATCCTGCAACAGGCGCAGGTTGCTCAAAACCTTGCCCGTGCCCATGACTACGGCAGTTAACGGGTCTTCCGCGATATGGACCGGCAACCCTGTCTCTTCGGAGATCAGCTTATCTAAACCCCTTAACAATGAACCTCCGCCGGCCATTACAATACCCAGCTCTATTAAATCCGCGGCTAACTCCGGAGGGGTCCTCTCTAAGGATATCTTGGTCATCTCCAATATCGCGCGCAAAGGTTCCTGCAGCGATTCTCTTATTTCTTCTGAAGTTATGGTTACCGCCTTAGGCAGGCCGGAAACCAGATCCCTGCCCTTTACTTCCTGCGTCATTTCTTCTTCTAAAGGATAAGCGGAACCGATCTTTATTTTTATATCTTCGGCGCTGCGTTCACCGACCATCAGGTTGTATGTCTTCTTTAAATATTCGATGATCGCCTCATCCATTTCATCGCCGCCGATACGTATGGATTTAGAAAAAACAATGCCGGCTAAAGAGATCACCGCGATTTCAGTTGTGCCTCCTCCGATATCTATTATCATGTTGCCTATGGGTTCTTGTATGGGTAATCCCACACCGATAGCCGCGGCAACTGGTTCGTCAATTAAATAAACAATCCTTGCCCCCGCCCGTTCCGCGGATTCCTTAACAGCGCGTTTTTCAACTTCAGTGATCCCTGAAGGAATGGCTATGACTATCCTGGGCCTTACCTGAAAACGGCGATGGCGGACTTTTCTTATAAAATGCCTTAACATCGCTTCGGTTATCTCAAAATCAGTGATCACGCCGTCTCTCATCGGCCTTATGGCCATAATATTGCCGGGCGTGCGGCCAAGCATGCGTTTTGCCTCTTCCCCTACTGCCTCAACCCGGTTTGTGCTCTTTTTGATAGCGACAACCGAAGGCTCGCACAACACAACCCCTTCGCCTTTCACGTAAACCAGGGTCGTAGCCGTACCTAAATCAATACCCATATCATTAGATAATAAGCCTAAGATATAATCTATGATCTTCTTAAATATTTCTATAACCTTTCCCATCCCATTCTCCCTGTATGCCCTGCCTGCCGGCAGGCAGGCGTAAGGCAGGCTCTTAAAGAAGTATTGCAACAGATTCTATCAGAGATTAAACCCTGTGTCAAATAAAAAGTTAGGGAATAAAAACACGGGGGCGGTTCTACCCTAACAGAACCGTCCCCTAGATTTATACATCAGGCCATCTAAAAGGCTGAGGAAACCAGGAAAGGATTTATTAATGCAAGAAATATCATCTATGCGGGTATTGCCTGTTGCCGTAAAGCCCGCGACGACCATGCTCATGGCAGTGCGGTGGTCTCCGAAACTTTTTACTCTGGCAGCCTTAAGCTGTTTTACGCCCTGGATAATAACTTTATCCGCCTCTTTAGCGTTCCCACTAAGGACCCTTATGTCCGCGCCCATTTTCTTCAGGTTCTCATACATAGACTTGATACGGTCAGTCTCTTTTACCCTTAACTCCCCTACTCCTTCAAATACGGTCCTTCCCTTAGCCAGCGAAGCAGCAACCATTAAAACAGGCAGTTCATCTATTAAGGAAGGGATCTCTTCTTTCTTAACGACCGTGCCTTTTAACAAACTGCTTTTTACCAAAACATCCCCCGCCGGTTCGTAACTGGCGGAATATTGCCGGCAATTAGCAACTTTAATATCCGCGCCCATCCTTTTTAAAACTTTGATCACTCCCGCGCGCAGCGGATTTAAAGAAACTCCCTTGATCCTGATGCGCGTATCCGGCGTTATTGCTGCCAAGACCATAAAAAATGCCGCCGAAGAGATATCCCCCGGTATCGTGATCACCCCTGGGGAAATCAGCCTGGAACTACCCTTTATGGTTACGGTATTCCGGCAAACCTTTATATTGGCTTTGAATAATTTCAACACGCGCTCGGTGTGGTCGCGCGTGCGGATATTTTCTATAATACAGCTCTTGCCTTTCGCGGCAAGAGCGGCTAAAATAACCGCTGATTTTACCTGGGCGGAGGCAACCGGCATCTTGTAGGTTATAGGTTTTACATTGCCTCCCCTGATAATGATCGGAGGGTATTCGTCCTGGCGCCCGTATTCCACAACCCGCCGGCCGGTTATTTCCACTCCCATCATCCTCAACGGTTCTGCTACCCGTAACATAGGCCTCCGGGAAAGAGACGGCCCCGCGGTAAGCGTAACCCTGAAATTCTGGCCCGCTAAAACACCCAAGAGGAGCCTTAAGGTAGTACCGGACTCACCTACTGGAATAGTCCCCTTAGGCTTTATCAAACCAAAGAGCCCCACGCCTTTTACGGTGACCGTAGAAGAAGATTTCGTTATCTTTACTCCTAATTTCTTAAATGCTTCTATAGTGGAAAGGCAGTCCTTATTGGAAGGAAAATTCTCTATTCTGGTTGATCCGCGGCTTAAAACACTGGCAATTACAGAGCGGTGGGCTATTGATTTATCGCCTGAGAGGGAAAGGTCCCCCTTAAGGCCTGAAACTGGCTTGACAACAAAAGGGATCATTTAACCTTTTGCACAACCTTATCGCCTTCATTCACCTTATCTTTCATATCCGTGAACAGGAAACCTGCGGCGGACATGGAATCATGCACTCTCTCTACTTTGGCATCGCCTACATATTTATTGTTATGATAAACTGAGAACATATCGTCTAAACTAACGCCGTCTTTGCTGCCTAAATTGATTACCATGAAATTGTAATCTTTATTCACCACCAGGGTCTTTCCTTCCAGGCCGCCGGATTTTGCGTTTAACGCCTTCTTATCTGAAGCGGGCTGCTGGGCTGCCTTGGATTCCGGGCTTACCACAATATTACCCAATTCAACTTCTTTGGATTTGGCCTCCAGATCTTTTATCTTAGTTTCTAATTCGTCTTTTTGGGACGTAAGCGACTTCAACTGGTCCTGCGTTTTATTTAAATCACTCTGCGCGTCAATAATCTTATTCTCCAGATCCGATCTTAACCTCTTTTGCTGCGCCAAATCCTCTTTTAATTGTTCCACTTTAGTCAATGCCTCAAGCCTTCCCGCTTTCTCCTGCTGCAGCTCACGGCTTAACATATCCAGCTGTGCTTTTGTTGCCTGCAGCCTGGTTTGAAAATCAGCAAGCAGCCTCTCTGATTCCTTAAGCTTTGCCTCGGTGGCCTTTTGTTTTACGTTCAATTCCTCTAGTTTCTGTTCCAGATCAAGAGTCTTTACCCGTTCTTTCTGAAAAAGATAGAATCCTCCGCCTGCCAAGGATAAAAAAGTTAATGCCAAGATAATTAATACGATTATTAGTGGTGTGGTGGCGCTCCGGCTCATTTCCCCTCCTTTTCAAACCCGCTACTGACCATTATTATTCCTTTTAATATAACCTTAAGTTCCATAAAAATCAAGGCATATTTTTAATAAACTCCGCGAATTCCGCGGGGGTTTTGCTGGAGAATTCCAGGAAACTTCCTGAACGGGGATGGATAAAACCAAGCGATTTGGCGTGCAGGCAAAGCCGTTTAAATTCATTATTCTCGCCGTATTTAGTATCTCCTAAAACAGGATGGCCCAGGAACGCAAGATGCACCCTTAACTGATGGGTCCTTCCCGTGAAAGGTTCCAGTTCCAGCACGCTGAACGCGTCCGCGCGTTTCAAAGTGCGGTAATAAGTCCTGGCGTATTTTGTTTTCTCGCCAAAGCCCACGGACATACTCTTTCTTTTCACCGGATGCCTGCCGATAGGCATCTCGATCACATTCTCGTCGAATTCCATCCTGCCTTTGACCACGGCTATGTATTTACGCTTGATGCTGTGCTTGGCGAACTGTTTAGCCAGATCCAGATGCGCAAAGTTATTCTTAGCAATAACCAATAGCCCCGATGTTGCTTTGTCAAGCCTGTGCACAATGCCGGGCCTCTGCGGATTAATATCCGACAGGCCTTTACCATGGTGCAATAGCGCGTTTACCAGCGTATGCTCATAGTTGCCCGGGGCCGGATGGACAACTAACCCCGCCGGCTTATTCAGCACGATCAGGTCCTGGTCTTCATAAACAATATCAAAAGGTATGTCTTCCGCCTTTAGCTCTTCTACCTTCTTTTCTTCTATTAAAATTACCAGCGCGTCATTAGCTTTTACTTTATAATGCGATTTAAGCTGGCCGGAATCTTTCCGTGTTATCTTGCCTTCCTGGATCAATTTTTGTATAAAACTGCGGGACAGGCCCAGGTTATTGCTGCCTGAAAACTGCGCCAGGAACAGATCTAAACGCATCCCGGCTTGCTCCGGAGATACCTTTAACGTATATTCTTTCATATTACCTTTTGGATCTTATAATAGCGGACAGTTTCAGGGCCGAGAAGAAAAATATTACGACACTTATGACCTGGAATAAAGTAAGCCCAGCGAAAATGATCTCATTATCGGCGCGCCAGAATTCAATAAAGAATCTTTTCACTGAATATAATAAAAGGTAGGCAAAGAATATCTGGCCTTCTTTGTGGGGCCTGCCCTGCATGAGCCTTAAAATGACAAAAATAAAAACCAGCAGTAAAGAAGAATACAGCTGAGTAGGTATGAGGACTGTTTTATATATGGGAAAATATAAGCCGAAACTTGATTCTTTTCCGAAACAGCAACCGTTAAGTAAACAACCGATCCTGCCTATGGCCTGGGCCAAGGCGATAAACGGGGCAATAAGGTCCAGTATTTTATATGCCGGCAGGTTCTTATTCCTTAAATATAGCCAGCCTGCAAATGTTGCCAATATCAACCCGCCAAACCAGGAAAGCCCGCCGCGCTGAAGCATTATGATCTCTAAGGGATTTCTTGCATAATAGCCTAAATTCTCAATTACATAAAAAGATCTCGCCCCGATAACTCCCGCGACAAAGGCCACGAATAAAAGATTAAAGATCGCATCCGGATTGACATTATTTTTCTTCGCGGCCGAAACAGCTAACGCACAGCTTACCGCGAAAGCCGCGACAAGCATGAGGCCGTATGAATAAATGGTGAATGGTCCTATTTGGCAGATTTCAGGGTGCATTTTATCAATTACGATTTAGCGGGGCTCTGATCCTTTGATTTTAATATCGACCAACCCAACAGTATGGCCCCGGCAGTGATCGCGCTGTCAGCCACATTAAAGACCGGCCAGACGCGAAAGTCCAGGAAATCAATAACGTATCCTAAAAATAACCGGTCTATAAGATTTCCCAGGGCTCCAGCTAATATCAGGCCTAAAGAAATACTATAAGATCTCCGGCGGGCGGAATTATTGTTTTTAAGATTGAAAAAAATCAGGATTATGGCGAATACGGAGGTGAATATGAATAAAGGGACCTGGTTCTTCAGGATACCGAAGGCGGCACCCTGGTTATGTATGAGCGTAAGATGGAATACCCCTTTTATTACCGGTATGGATTTATTGTATTCCAGGCTCCTGGTAACCAGGAATTTAGTTAATTGATCTAAAGAAAGGACAATTGATACGATGATAAAGACCATCGGTAAGGTTTGAACCTACCTCTTTTCTTTCTTTTCCTGGCATTTAACACAAAGGCGGGCGTAAGGTACCGCCTTTAGCCTGGTCCGCGCGATGAGAGATTTACATCCCTCGCATATACCGAATACACCGTCTTCTATTTTCTTCAAGGAATCGTCTATCTCGTATAACATCTGCCTTTCATTAGAAGCTAACCCTAAAGAAAATTCCCTGTCGTAGCTGTCTGTGGCAACATCGGCCATATGATAAGTATACCCGGAGATATCTCCAGAGGCCTCTTTCTGGGACTTCTTTAACGTATCCTCGGATATATGCTTAATGCCTTCGAGCATTTCTTCTTTTCTCTTTAAGATTATTTTCTTGAATTCAGCCAAATCTTTCTTATTAAATTTCTTTTTCATTATTTGGTTCCTTTCAATCGCCCAGGACCATCCTGAGCTTAACCTGGTGTAGTGCCGGTTGAGTTTCCGCTTACAGCTTTTATACAGTTTCCGCAGATCAAGGGATGTTCCTTGGATTCGCCTACTGTATTGCTGTAATTCCAACAACGGGGGCATTTCGCCCCTTCCGCTTTGGTAACTACGATCGCAATATCCGGGTACTTGCTGTTTGCGATCCCGGGGTCGATCTTCTCTTGCTTCTCAACCTTGGCTTGCGAAACCTTAAAGATTTCGCAAAAATCGCCTTCTAAGCTTCCTAAATGTTTATACCGAATATCGTTATTTGTCAACAGTTTTATTTGCGCGTCAAAGGAACTGCCGATTATGCCCTGGCCGCGCTTCTCTTCTAACGCCTTGGCTACTTCGGGTATTAAGTCAATGGCCGCCTCTAATTCCTCAATCCTGCCATAAGCAGGATCTTTCCGCGGCCAGGATAAAAGATGCACGCTGGGGGCACTTTCGCCTTCTTTATCCTTAGGCATATGCTGCCATATTTCTTCCGACGTAAATACAAATATGGGCGCGGAAATCCTGACTAAAATATTCAATACTTCATAAATAGCGGTCTGCGCCGCGCGCCTGTCCTCTGAAGAGGCGGCATAAGTATAAAGTCTCCCTTTTACCATATCCAAATAGTACATGGAGAGGTCTTCGTTGCAAAAATCATAGATCAGTTTATAGGCTTTATAGAGTTCAAAATTTTTATACGCGCTATCCGTAAAATCCAATAAGCAGGCGGACTTCCATAAAACCCATTTATCTATTTTTCTTAATCCGGCGTAATTTACTTTATCTGTTTGGGGATTAAAATAGCTTAAGTTGCTTAACATAAACTTTGCCGTATTCCTGATCTTACGGTATGCCTCCGCAAGCCTAGTCAGTATCTCTTTGGAAATGCGGATATCTTCATTATAATCGCTGGAGGCGACCCAAAGCCGCAAGATATCCGCGCCATAATCTTTGATAATATCCGCCGGGGAAATAACATTGCCCTGGGATTTAGACATCTTTTTACCCAAGCCGTCCACCACAAAACCATGCGTGAGAACGCTTTTAAAAGGAGTTTTTCCGTCAATACACATCGCGGATATCAACGAAGACTGGAACCATCCCCGATGCTGGTCCGAACCTTCCAGATACAATTCACAGGGAACTCCTCCTAATTCTTTACGCTTCTTAAGCACCGCCTGGGAGCTTACTCCGGAATCAAACCAGACATCAAGTATATCCGCTCCTTTTATAAATTCGCTTGAGCCGCAGGAACATTTTAAACCCTGCGGAAGAAAATCTTTAACATCGCGGATGAACCAACAATCCGTCCCTTCTCCTGCGGTAAACTCCCGGTATTTTTCAATCACCCCGGCATCCAGGAATTCATTACCGCATTTCTCGCAGATCAATGAAGGTATAGGAACACCCCAGTATCTCTGACGGGAAAGGCACCAATCCGGCCGCGATTCGACCATGCTGGATATTCTCTCCCTGCCGGCTTCAGGGATAAAATTAATATTATCCTTAATCTCCTTGAGGACTTTCTCGCGTAGATCATCATGATCTATCCCCAGGAACCACTGGTTGGTCGCCCGGAATATGATCGGATTCTTGCACCTCCAGCAATGCGGGTAAGAGTGCGTTATCTTATCGGCTAATAACAGCATCCCCAACGATTGCAATTTATCCAGTATCGCCTTATTGGCATCAAGGACATTCATTCCTTTGAATTCCTTAGCACTTTCGTCAAAGTTCCCCTTGGGATCAACGGGCATAACAATTTCCAACTTATATTTTAAACCCGTCAAATAATCGTCGGCTCCATGGCCCGGAGCAGTATGTACAAGCCCGCTTCCATCTTCAGATGAAACATAATTTGCTAGGACAACTTTTCCTTTGCGCAGGCCAAATGGATGCTCATAACCTAAACCTTCCAGCTGGCTGCCCTTGAATTCTTTGATCACTTCATATTTGTCAATCCCTAAAGAAGGCAGGACATGTATCCTGACATTAGCAACGATCAAATTACCTTTATCGGTCTTTAAATATGAATAAACAAAATCCGGATGGACCGCTACCGCGACATTAGCGATCAGCGTCCAAGGGGTAGTTGTCCAGATGACCAAACCGCTGTCTTTCGGGAAATCTTTGGCGGCATCGAGTTTAAATTTAACAAATATCGACGGGGAAACATGGTCCTCGTATTCTACTTCCGCCTCAGCCAGGGCAGTTTCACACTTAAAGCACCAGTTAACCGGTTTTAATCCCCGGTAAATATAACCTTTGCGCGTTAATTCCAGAAACGATTTAACAATTCCCTCTTCATATTCATGGCTTAAGGTTAAATACGGGTTATCCCAGTCCCCGAAAACCCCCAGGCGCTTGAATTCCTCTTTCTGGATATTTACATATCTGGTGGCGTAATCATGGGCTTTTTTGCGGAACTCAACCTGGTCGATCTGATACTTATTCATTTTGAGTTCTTTAAAAAGCGCGTGTTCTACCGGTAATCCATGGCAATCCCAGCCGGGGACATAGGGAGCTCTAAAACCCCGCATAGTCTTATATTTTATGATGATATCTTTTAAGGTTTTATTCAATGCGTGGCCTAAATGGATATCCCCGTTTGCGTAAGGCGGGCCGTCATGAAGTATATACTTCTCCCTGCCTTCCGATTCTTCGCGTATAAGCCGGTAGATATCTTTATCCAGCCATTCCTTTAAAAAGGCGGGTTCCCTTTTAGGCAGGTCCGCCTTCATGGGGAATTTTGTCTGGGGTAAATTTAACGTGGATTTATAATCCATAGGTGGTGTTTATAAATATTTTCCGATAATAATATCCAGGTCTTTTCTGATCTTCCTGGAAATAAGTTTTCTATCTGTTACGATAGCGTATTTAAGGGCATCCTTACAGGCGCAATCCCTTTGCGGCTTAAGGTCCCTGATAACAGCGAAAAGTATACGCTTGGAGTTTTCCACGTTCTTTTTTAAATTCTGGATAACCATATCTATAGTCACGCTCTCCTCTCGCCCGCGCCAGCAGTCATAATCCGTAACTGCCGCTAATGTCGCGTAACATATACCCGCCTCCCTGGCTAATTTAGCCTCGGCGAGATTAGTCATGCCGATGACATCCATACCCCAGCTGCGGTAAAGATTGGATTCAGCCAGCGTGGAGAACGCCGGGCCTTCCATATTTATATAAGTGCCGCCGTTATGTATCCTTAAATTAAGGTCCTCCCCCGCCTTATACATCAGGCCGCGCAATTCTTCGCAAACCGGACGCGCAAACTCAATATGGGCGACTATCCCTTTAGTAAAAAAACTCATATCCCGGGCATAATTAGTCCTGTCCACAAACTGGTCTACGCAGACAAAATCCAGGGGCTTAAGTTCCTCTTTAAGGCTCCCGCAGGCAGTCACGGAAATAACGCGTTCCACGCCCAATTTCTTCATGGCAAAAATATTAGCACGGTAATTTATGTGACTGGGGGCTATACGGTGGCCTACATCATGGCGCGGGAGGAAAGCCACCTCTTTACCCTCTAAGATGCCCAAAACAAATTTTCCTGACGGCCTGCCAAAAGGAGTGGCCACGGAAACCGTCTTTATATTCTTTATGCCTTCGATATTATATAACCCGCTTCCGCCGATAACTCCAATGCGCCCCATATTACCCCCTTGATAATTCTTTTGCACGCTTCTGCGCTGCCAAAGCAGCATCTACCCAAGAGCCATTGTTGTCCAAAACATTCAATGCGGCTTCAGTAGTCCCGCCCGGAGAAGTAACCCTTCTCCTTAATTCCCCAACAGGTATCCCTGATACCTTTGCTAAATGAATAGTTGAGTTAGTTGTGCTCCACGATAATCCCTGCGCTTCTGCAGAACTAAACCCTACCTTCAGGGCTGCATCCATTAATCTGCTGGCATAATCATCTATAATTTCCTGAGGGGTATTTAAAGGATTAATCCCTCTTTTTTCCATATCATAAAATATATAAGCCGGGCCGCTCCCGGAAATCGCTGTGGCTGCATCAATCATATCCTCATTCATAATCCATGTTTTGCCCAGGCAATTAAAGACTTTCTGCGTAAAATACAAATCCGCATCGCCAGCGCTATACCCCTTGGCTATAGCTGACTCGGCATCGCCTATCTTCGCGGCGATATTAGGCATTACCCTGACTACCCTGATCTGATTCAAAACCTTTTCGATATAAACCGTCTTTATTCCAGCGGCAATAGAAATAATTAATTTACCTCTTATATTCGGCTTAATTTCATTTAATAAGTCCTCAAAATCCTGGGGCTTAATTGCCAGAATAATTACATCGACGTTTTTAATTAACTCTAAAATGCTGTAGGAAACTTCAATGCCTGAAAGCTCTCTGGTTTTTTCTTTATCTTTGTCAAAAGCAAAAACTTGATATTTGGATTTTATGCTTTCGGCTATAGCAGAACCCATATTACCAAAACCTATAATTCCAATTTTTTTTCGTAGAAATTTAAACATTTGGTTTATTATTCAAAGATTGCCCGACCGAGCCTTACCATATTAGACCCCTCTTCTATCGCCGCCTCAAAATCATCAGTCATGCCCATGGATAAAACTTGCAGTTCGTGATCTATAATTCTTGATCCGTTGATCTTATCTTTAAGCTCCCGCAAAACCTTAAAATACGGCCTGGCCGCGGCCGGATCATCCGTAACAGGGGCAATAGTCATCAAGCCTTTTATATATATATTCTTGAAGCCGGCTATTTCTTCTACGGCCTTAAGCGCCTCATCGGGATTTATCCCGGATTTAGTTGCTTCAGGGGACGTCTTTATTTCAATTAATATATCCTGGACTTTATTTATCTTAGCTGCTTCTTTATCAATTTCCCGCGCAAGGCGCAGGCTATCCACAGACTGAATCAGGCCAAATATTCCTACCGCCTCTTTTACTTTATTCGTCTGTAAATGGCCGACCATGTGCCAGTTTATGGCTGGCGGATTACCGGTTCCTTTAGCCTGTATAGCGTTATATTTAACCGCGGCTTCCTGGACCCTATTCTCGCCAATATCGGTCAAGCCCGCCTCAATTGCCTCTTTTACCTCTGCCGGGGTCCTTCCTTTAGTTACCGCGACGATAACTATCCGGCCGGGGTCTTGATTAAGCCCGGAACAGACGCTAGAAATGCGTTCTTTTATCTTATTGATACTATCTTTGACCATAATGGTTAATAGTATATTATACACGAGAAAATGGCAGGGTCAATCAAAACTAAACGAGGATTAGCTTTCGCGGCTTTGCTGGAGCGTGCATTAGGAAATTTTCGGCATAGCGTTTTAAAGTAGTGCGCGGAGAAAATTTTCAGCACGCGGAACGCAAAGCCGGAAAGCTAATCGGAACTAAGGTTAAAAATATTCCTGATAAACTTCTCTGAATCTGTTTACGACATTAAGGAGGGAATTTTTGGCAGGTTTACTGGCAGTCCCTGAATTTCCTGCCTTATCCTGGAGAACCTCGCAGATCATGCCCAAAGCGGTAAGATAGGTTAAATACTTCTGCCCCGATAACTCCGGGGATTCTTTTATCGCAACAGGAATGTCCGGATTGGTAATGCGGCCCAGCCTTACCTGGATTGACAGCGCGTTTTCCAGTGTCTCCATAAAACCTTCCAGCAAGACGGTCCTTCCCGCGACAACAAAATTATTTACCTCGTGGCTGGATACCTTCTTTTCCACGGCATCTTTTATACCAGAACAGATAAGCTTGGCAGACTGAGTTATTATCTCTGAAACCAGCCTTTGTTTTATCGGCTTGTAAAGATTGCTCTTTTTTACCAGTATTTCCTTGTCTTCTCCGATCTGAGCGGAGTCTCCTACTAACCCGTAAGACCTTTTTATGTCCTCTGCCAGCTCAAAAGGTATCTTTAAGGAATCCTGAAGCTGCGCGGTTAAATTATCCCCTCCGATAGGCAGGATCCCGGTATCCTTTAATACGCCGTCCCTGAATATTAACAGCTCTGTCGTGTCGCTGCCTATGTCACAAAATAAATTAAGCCCGTTGCCCATTAGTTCTCTATTAAATACCGCTTTAGCCGTAGCCAGCCCCGAAAGGGATAGATCTTTTATTTCATACCCCGACTGGTTTATTATACGGCTTAAGGTCTGGATGGAGGATAATTTCGCGCAGATCAGATACAAGTCGACTTCCAGCCTGTGGCTGTATAATCCCAGAGGATTGGCGATGTTGCTCTTTGAGTCTATCGAGTAGCCGGAAGGCACTATATGGAGTATATCTTCTTCAAGGCTTGAGCCTAATATGCGCGCCTGCTCATTTACTTTTTGTATATCCGATACGGTAATAACCTTATTGCCCCTTTCGGCCAGCGGAATAATCGCGCGGCTGCGCTTAGTGACTATATCCTGGCCGGAAATATTGGTATGTAAGGATTTAATATTTATGCCGGACCTGGCTTTTAAATTCTTCATAAGCTTGCCGATAGCGTCAACTAAGCCTATGGAATCTATGATCGCCCCGCACTTTACGCCCCGGGAAAGAACAGAGTCAAAAAAGATATTATTAACGCGGCCTTTCTTGATCTGGGCGACAGAGGCGGCGATCTTGCTGGAACCGATATCCAAGGCGCAGATATAATTATTTAAGTTTAGCATCATTAATGAGCCCCCTGCCGCTTCGTTTCGCGGGCCAACGCCTCGGAGGGTGAATTAAATTTTATTACCGGCTCTTTAAACCTTAAGTCGATATATTTTAAAGTGCCCAGGTCTTTGCTTGCCTGAATGATAACCCCCGCCAGAATGCTGATCTTATCTTTGATGTTATCCGGCCCCAGCCTTACCTCAAGGTCCCTGGATCCCCTTCCCAGAAAAATCGACGCGTTGGAAAAATTAGCCATATCTATTTTCTTGATCACTAAGCGCTTTAATACCCTGTTGGCGTTGAATTCCTTTATTATATACAAGGCCAGAGAGATCTCCCTGGTATTATATTTTCTTCCGGGCTTTGGGCCAAATATCTTTGTCTCTAAACCTGTGATAACCGGCAGGCTTGAGTCTTGGGGCTGGTCCGGGGCGCAAAAAAGAAACCCGTCCTGATCCACGGTAAAATACCTATACAATTTTACAAAGGCCACGGGCTTGCGCCTCAGGAAATCCACGTATATCTTATCGGGCAAGAGCCTGGCCAGTTTAATACTGCTGCAATCGGGATAACGGTCCAGCAGGCGCCTGGACTCGTTATTCAAGTCCACGCTGAATATATTCCTCCCCTTTAAATAGGAAAATTCAACCGCGCCGCCTTCTTTACAAAGAATATCCCTGATCTTAAAATAATCCGAATTCTTTAAGATTCCCCAAATATATCCCATAATAAATACTAAAGCAAGGGAAATTATTAAGAAGACGGCTATTGTTTTAGTCGGTAGACGCAACCGGGGTTTTCTCATAAGCCAGTTTAATTAACTTGACGCATAACTCATTGAATTCTATGCCTGCTGACTTCGCCGCCTTAGGCAGGAGACTTGTCGCGCAGAGGCCGGGGATGCTGTTTACCTCTAATACTACCGCCAGGCCCGCGTTATTTAAAATAATATCCACTCTCGAACAGCCAAAACAACCCAAAAGTTTATGCGCCGATAAAGCCGCCGCCTTTATCTTCTCGGCAATGCCTTCTTCTATGCGGGCCGGCACAATATAAGCGGTCGATCCTGACTGATATTTGGCTTCATAATCAAAAAAGGGATTCCTGGGGATTATCTCTATTACCGGCAGCGGCCGGCCGTCTAATATACCCACAGTCATTTCTCTTCCTGTTATATACTCTTCGATTATTGCCTTTGTGTCCACGCTAAACGCCAGATCCAGGGCTTTCTTAAGGCCTTCTTCTTTATGAATAATTGAAAGCCCGATACTGGAACCTTGCCCTGCCGGCTTTACCACCAAAGGCAGGCCCAGGTTATCACAGGATCTTAAATCTTCATTACGATAACCTTTATCCAATACTTTATACCTGGGGACGTTTAAACCGGCAGCCTCAAATATACGTCGGGAAGCGATCTTATCCATAGCCAATTTGCTCGCTTTCACGCCTGAACCGGTATAAGGCATTTTTAAGGTTTCCAGGATATCCTGTATCTGCCCATCCTCGCCAAAACTGCCGTGCAAAGCCAGGAATACACAATCCAGATTATTAGACTTTATCAAACTTACGACCTCTTCTTTATTGTCGGTCTTCAGATCAATAGCTACGGCCTCAAGGCCGGACCCCTTAAGGGCATCGCAAACCGCTTTTCCGGATCTAAGCGAGATCTCCCTCTCTGTGGAAGGGCCGCCCATTAATACGCCGATCCTGCCAAACCTGTTTTCAGCCTTTGAATCTATTTCCATATTTTTATCTCGGGTTCCAAGTTTATATTGAATTTATGCTTTACTGTTTTTCTGATTAAGCCCATTAATTTTATGACATCACGCGCGCTGGCGCGGTTACAATTTAATATGAAATTGGCATGGCGCATGGATATGCCGGCGCCGCCTACTTTTTTTCCTTTCAGGCCGCATAAATCTATCAACCTGCCTGCCGACTGCCCGGGAGGATTCTTAAAGGCGCATCCGGCGCCTGGAAAAGAAACATCCTGCGTATCGCGGCGGCATTCAAGATATTTCTTTATACCGGAAGAGATCTTTTCTTTATTCCCCTTAGCGAGTTTTATACGGGCGCTTAAAATTATATACGCGGCTAAACTGGAGGAGCGGTATTTAAACTTTATATCTTTCTTACGCAGAAGTTTTATATTGCCGTTACGATCCATTACGGTAACTTCCTCTACCAGCTCCCCGATATTCCTGCCCCAGGCACCCGCGTTCATCACTAACGCCCCTCCCAGCGTGCCGGGGATACCCGCTAAGAATTCTACTCCTGAGAAACCCCGCTGGCAGGCCGCCTGGACGATCCGGTTCAGCGTAACGGCGCTGCCTGCTTCCAGATAATTTGCTCTTATAAAAACTTTCTTAAAAAAAGGGGAACTCAACCGTAAGACTATTCCCCTGATTCCCTTATCGCTTATTAATATGTTGCTGCCTAAGCCCAGCGTTAAAATCCGTATTTTATATCTCTTTGCCGAAGCAATCAACAATTTTAAATCAGCGGCATCGTAAGGCTCGACAAAAAATCCGGCAGGGCCGCCGATCTTAAAGGTAGTGTGTTTATTAAGCGGCTCTTTAAATTTTATTTTACCTCTTAAGCCTTTCCACCAAGTCATCGCAGATCCTCACAATATCTCCGGCACCCAGCATTACCACGGCGTCATCAGGTTTTACCATCTCTAAAATACGCGCCGCGATTTCCTCTTTTGGCAGGAAAATAACCTCTTTATCCGGCGCGCGCCCTTTTATTTCTTCAAATACCGCCCTGCCGTCTACCCCCTCTAATACAGGCTCTCCCGCGGCGTAGATATCCGTGATAATAACGCAATCCGCCAGATCAAAACTCCTGCCAAACTCCTCTAAAAGCAGCTTCGTGCGGGAATAACGGTGCGGCTGGAATACCGCTATAACCCTCTTGCGCTTCAGATTCTTTATCGCCTTAAGCGACGCCTTGATCTCGCTAGGGTGATGCGCGTAATCGTCGATAACCAGGAGGCCGTCCTTATCCAGCCTTATCTCCAGCCGCCTCTTAGCGCCTTTATAATCCTTAAGGATATTCTTTATAAATCTTAAGTCTATGCCCAGCTCAAGGCCCAGGGCGATAACCGAAAGCGCGTTAGAAATATTATGTTCTCCGCCTAAGGCCAGATGGAACCTGTCTATGAATTTCCCCTTATAAAAACAATCAAACTCGCAAGTCAATCCTTTTAATAATATATTCCTGGGAAAAATATCCGCGCTGTCTTTTAAACCAAAGAGCACGCGCTTATTTTTATAGCCCTTTATCATCCTATTTAAATGCGCGTCATCGGCGCAGCAAAACACGCAGCCGCCGGCTTGGGTTTTATTCAAGAATTCCTCAAACGCGCTTAATTCATTCTTAAATTCTTTATAGTAATCAAGGTGCTCACGGTCTATGTTAGTGATTATCGAATATTTCGGCCGGTAATATAAAAAAGACCCATCCGATTCATCCGCCTCAGCCACAAAGAATTCGCCCTTGCCTAAACAGGCATTAGTGTCTATATTGCGTAAGATGCCTCCTATAGCTATAGTCGGGGAAAAACCCGCTTCCAACAAAAGATAAGATACCAAAGACGTAGTCGTAGTCTTCCCGTGGCTGCCGGCAACCGTAATAACCGTCTTATCTTCCATAAGCCGGGCTAAGGCCTGCGCGCGTTTTAGTATCGGGATGCCCAGCCTTCTGGCTTCCACTATCTCAGGGTTATCTTCCTTGACCGCGGAGGAATAAACAATAAAATCCGCGCCTTTGATATTCAAGGGGCTATGCCCGATAAATATCCTGGCCCCCTGCCCTTTAAGCCCCTGTATTACTTTGCTTTCTTTTATGTCCGAGCCGGTTACTTTTATCCCGCAGTGTAAAAGCAGCTGCGCGATACCGCTCATGCCGATGCCGCCGATACCTATAAAATGATAATTTTTATCCGTGCCGCCGGAAATACTATTTTTCATTTCTTTAAATATTTCTGCCAGGCATCATCCAATTCACGCAGGTCGCTAAAAGGATAATTAGACGCTATTGCCCTGGTTAAATTCTTCTTGTCCCTTAAATCCTGGCAAAAGGACACGAACTTGTCCCTGCCGAATTCCCTGATCAAGAAATCCACGATACTGAATGATTCGATATAAAACAGCCTCACTAATTCGTCGGGGACGCCAAGGTAAGGCCCAAAATCAGATAATTTATCCAAGGGCATGAAACTGCCCTCTTTAATTGCCTTCTTAATATACGCTGTTGCCATAGAATAGGTTGTTTTTTCCTGATAAGAGGCTACCCCCTCCTCAAGCCAGAGAGGTATCGCCTGATTATCAAACCCCACGAATTCCCTGAATATAATATGGCCCATTTCATGCGGGAGCGTCTTTTCAAAAAACCCCTGCGCGTAAGGGAAAGTATAGATCACTTTTGCCGACGCTAGAGTGCTTCCTCCGGACCATCCCGGCTGTCCGGTAGAGGCCTGATAATCCGCGGCATTATCGTGAATATATATCTTGGCGCGGTTATCCCAGAGCCAGAAATTAAAACGCGTAAACCCCAGGTCTGAAGCGATCTTATCGTAATAGTCTTCGGACTTATTAGTAAGCTGCGTTATGAAATCTTCCGGGGCATTCTTGTAATAGACGATAAAATGGGTGCTCTTGGCTGTATGCCAGTTGTTATCCGCGGCGATAGCGAAATTATAAAATGCCAGGAGTAGCAATAAACAAAAACAATATTTTATTATTTTGTTATGCATGAGTTATGCCTCCGACAAAGACATGACTTCCTTAACCAGCAAATCGCCCGCGCTGTTTTCCGGCAAGGGCGCGTAATTAGAACGCATGCCTTTAAGTTCCCCGGGATTGTTTATAAACGCGCCCATCCTCTGGGTCAATGCGCCTTTATCCAGGTCCTCATCCTTGATTATGAAAGCGCGCCCTTTGCTCTCCAGCACCCTGGCATTATTCAACTGGTGCTCATAGGCGTAAGGATAAGGGATAAGTATGGCCGGCAGGCCAAAATACATCATCTCCGTTATGCTGGTCGCCCCTGCCCGCGAAACTATCAGATCGCAGGCATTATAGGCATATTGCATAGCATCCAGAAAATCAAAAACGCGGGAATCAGCGTCTAAAGCCCTGTACTTATCCCTTACGAACTTATAATCCTTGATCCCGCAGATATGGATGATCTGCAATTTAGATATATCCGGCAGCGCGGATACCGCTTCCAGGAATCCCTGGTTAATGCGGTGGCTGGCCTGGCTGCCCCCCATTACCAGGACTGTAAGCCTGCTTTCTTTTAACCCAAAGAAACTTAAAGCCTCGCGTTTATCCATGACCTTTAATTCTTTGCGTATAGGGTTGCCGGTAAGCACTATATTCTTTTTACGGCACTTTAAATACTGCCGGGTCTCTTCAAAAGAAATAGCGGTTTTATCCGCGAAATGCGCTAATAATTTATTGGCCCTGCCGAAGGAGACATTCTGTTCATGTATTAAAGTCTTGACCCTGAAGATCCAGGCAAGCAGCAACAACGGGACGCAATCGATAGTGCCGAACCCAACTACGACATCAGGCCTGAATTCAAACATGATAAACAGGCTTTCTAAAGAACCTTTCAGTAAGTTTAATACGGCGTTAAGATTCTTGAAATTAAAACCTGAACCGAGAGGAGAAATAGAAATATACTCCACTCTGCATTTCCCGGCTAGAACATGGAACCTCGCGGCACTTCTGGGCATTACTAAAAGCGCGTCTATCCCCTTATGCCTGTCTTTTAATGTATCCAGGAAACTTAAGGCGGGGAATATGTGCCCGCCGCTTGAACCTGTAACCGCTAAAACCCTCATGGATACTCTCCGGTGCGCGCGATATTTATAAGTATGCCGACACTGACCATATCAAAGATAAAAGAAGACCCGCCGTAGCTGATAAACGGCAGCGGCAGCCCTTTAGTAGGCAATATACCGCAGGAAACTCCGATATTTATAGCCGCCCTAAGAGAGATCATTAATACTAAACCCAAAGCCAGGAAATAGCCGAATTTATCCGGCGCGTTCTTTATTATCTTAAGGCCCTGATAAATAAAGACCATAAATAATATTATTATCCCCAGCGTGCCCAGCAGGCCTAATTCTTCTCCGATGATCGAGAAAATAAAATCGGTGTGTGCCGCGGGCAGGTAAAATAATTTTTGCTTTGAATGCCCCAGCCCCAGCCCGAATAACCCGCCTGAACCTAAAGAGACCTGCGACTGGATAATTTGAAAACCGCTTCCCTTAGGGTCTAACCAGGGGTTTAAGAAGGCCATAATACGCGTCCTTCTATACGGCACGCTTAATATAAGCAGATACAGGGCGGGCAGGCTGGCTAAAACCAGGGACAGAAGATACGAAGTCTTTATACCGGCGACAAAAAGCATGATAAGAACCACTATTCCCATAGCCAGGGTGTTCCCCAGGTCAGGCTGTAAGAGGATCAGGAACGCGCAGGACCCCAGGACCGCTATAGGCGGGAGAAAACCTTTGACAAATTGATTAATGACATTTCCCTTGCGGCTGATAAAATCAGCTATATAAATGATCATACTGATAATGGCCAGTTCCGAAGGCTGGAAACTGATCAACCCGAAGCGAAACCACCTGCGCGCTCCGGAGACTTCCCTGCCTATGCCGGGTATTAATACTAAAACCAACAGCACCAAAGAAGCTATTAGTAACGGCCTGGCCACCTTCCTTAGTTTCCTGTAATCAATGGTCATTACCAAAAACGTCAGGGCTATCCCGATGCATAAGAAACTGATATGCCTCTTTAAGAAAAAGAAACCGTCCTTATACCTTTCCCAGGCATAAATGCTGGAGGCGCTGTAAATCATAACGATCCCGATACATATCAGGACCACCGATACCGTAAATAAATTTATCCTGGTATTTCTGACCATTTTAACTTTCTTCTTTGGCTAAAGCGTAAACCGCCTCTTTAAATACCCTGCCCCTTTGCTCATAATCGGAGAACATATCAAAGCTTGAGCACATAGGCGAAAGCAGCACGCTGTCTCCGGCTTTTGCCAAAGCATACGCTTTACGGACCGCATCCTCTAACGTGGCGGCTTCATCTATGGACGGGAATCCCTTAAGCGCGCGCGCTATCTTCTCTCTGGCTTCTCCTATTAAAATAATACCCCTGGCTTTTTCGCGCGCCAGGTCTAGGATAACGCTATAGTCAACGCCTTTATCTTTGCCTCCGGCAATTAAAACCACCGGGCTATTAATGCTCTTTAACGCCCAGGCCGCCGAATCCGCGGTCGTAGCCTTGGAATCATTAATGAATTTTATATTATTTATCTCTGCCACATATTCCAGGCGGTGCTCAATGCCCTTAAAATCTCTTAATATGCCTGAAACCAGGTTTTTATCTATACCCAGGATAGAACCCACAGCCAGGACAGCGGCGTAATTAGGATTCAAACCTGGCGTTCCAGAAAAATATACAATATTGGCTTTTGCCTGCCCGGCTAAACTTCTTAATACGGGGTCTTCGTAATTTAAAACCAAATGATCAGTTCCCTCCTGGTTCATAAATACGCGTTTCTTTGCCTCCAGGTATTCCCGCATATCCTTATGCCTGTCCATGTGGTTAGAGGTAAAATTCAACATAACCGCGATCTTTGGGCGGAATCTCTGTATCCGTTCTAACTGGAAAGAGCTTGTTTCCAGGCATACGTAATCATCCTCTTTTATTTTCTCTACTTCTCCGGAAAAGGGATTACCAATATTCCCGCAAACAAAAACCTTCTTGCCTGCCGCTTCCAATATCCTGCCGATCAATGTCGTTACCGTAGTCTTGCCGTTTGAGCCGGTAACAGCTATCACCTTAGCCGGGCATAGATCCCAGGCCAGTTCAATTTCGCTTATTACTGGTATTCCAAATTCCGCAGCCAATGTGGCCACAACAGCATTATTCGGTACGCCCGGAGAGGCAATGATCAGATCCCTCCCCTTTATGAATTCCCGTGAATGCCTGCCTAATTCCACCTGGATATCTTTTGATCGAAGTTTAAGGGCCGCGGAACGCGTGGCATCGTTATCCTTACTGTCAGTAACACGCACATCCAGGCCCAAACCATAAAGCAGATTAGCGCTGGCTATCCCGGAACGGGCCAGGCCTGCTATGGTAACTTTCTTACCCTGGTAATGATCTATATTCCTCATTTTGATATTTATTCTTTACCTTATTTTTAACGTGACTAATGTAAGCAGCGCCAACAGGCTGGCAATGATCCAGAATCTGACGATAACTTTATTCTCCGGCCAATTAAGGAATTGAAAATGATGGTGTAGAGGGGCTATCTTGAATATGCGTTTCTTAAACAGGCGGAATGAACCTACCTGTAATATTACCGATAATGCCTCTAAAACAAATATGCCTCCTACGATCACCAAAAGCAGCTCTTTCTTTATCATCAACGCTACAGTCCCCAGCGCCCCGCCCAAAGCCAAAGACCCCACGTCTCCCATAAAGATGGACGCCGGATAACAGTTAAACCACAGGAAACCCAGCCCCGCGCCTAATATGCTCGAGCAAAATACAGTCAACTCTCCGCTGCCTTTTATATAATGCACTAAAAGATAGCTGCTAATATTTAAGTTGCCGGTTATATAACTTAACACGCCAAAGGTCAAAGCCACCATGATCACAATGCCTATCGCCAGCCCATCCAGCCCGTCGGTAAGATTTACCGCGTTGGAAGTCCCGGCTATTACCAGCATCACGAATACAATATAGAGGCCGTCTAAATTGATGGAAACTTCTTTCAGGAAAGGAAGGTCTAGTCTTATGCTATTCTGCGAGTCCAATAAGAAAATAATGCCTAATGCCAGCCCTAAGGCGATCTGACTGCTGAATTTAGCCGCGGCGGTCAAGCCTTTAGATCTCTTCCTTGTTTGTTTCAAATAATCATCGATAAAACCCGTTATGCCCAGCCATACGGTGCTGAATAATACAATTATTATATACCTGTTAAAAATATCCGCCCAGAGGAGCGTGGAAGTAATAACCGCCGCTAATATCAAGAGCCCTCCCATAGTCGGCGTATCCTGCTTAGCGCGGTGCAGATCATGCAATTGCGCGCTGTCTTCTTTCCTGATGTTCTCGCCAATCTTTAATTGTTTAAGTTTTTTTATTACTATCGGGCCGAATATAAGGCTGATCAGGAAGCTGGTCAGGACTGCCATGGCGGAACGGAAAGTGATATAGCGGAAAACGTTAAAAGCGGAAATCAGGTCATGTAAAGGATAGAGCAAATAATATAACATTTATCTCCTCAGGATGTCTTCCATCCTCATCGAACGGGAACCTTTGATGAGCACGACATCATCCGGGCCCGGGGATACTTTTCTAAATAAAATATCCTGCGCCTCTAAGTTAGACGCGCAGGCAAACACATTCTTAGCGCCCAGGCCGGAGATACTTGCTACTTCAGCCGCGAATTTAGATAATTCTCCTACGGTTATAAAAACATCGCAGATACGCGCTGCCTGGCGGCCTGCCTGGCGGTGGAATAATCTGCCGCGGCTGCCTAATTCCAGCATATCCCCCATTACGATTATTTTTCTTCCTTTTACCTGGAAACAACCCAAGGCTTCGATCGCCAGCCCCAAAGAAGCGGGATTGGAATTATAGGCATCATTGATAAATACCGTATTATTTAATTTCAGGAATTCAAGCCTGTTGCGCGGAAAGTCAAAAGCAGACAGCTTAGATGAAATATCTTTATACTCCATCCCGAACAGGCGGCCTACGGTTAAGGCGGCCAGCGCGTTATAAATATTATGCGTACCCGGGGTCTTAAGCGTAAATTTATATTTCCTGTTGACTAAGAAATTAACCCTGCCTCCTGAAGCCTTTATGCCCGTAGCGGAAAAATCGGCCCTGCGTTTAATGCCAAAACCTAAAACCACGGGTTTGCCGCTCTTTGACAACACCTGCTTTCTTAATAAATTATCATCGGCATTTAATACCGCCACACGCGGGCTTTCAAGATGCTTTAACAGCGCGTTCTTCTCTTCTAAAACGCCTTTTAAGCTCGTGAAATATTCCAGGTGCGCAGGCCCGATATTAGTAATTACGCCTATATTAGGCCGGCATATTTTAGCAAGGTAATCTACCTCTCCGAAATGGTTCGTGCCTATTTCTAATACGGCTAACTTATGGGAACTATCCAGGTTAAGCAAGGTAAGCGGCAGGCCTATCTGATTATTCTCTGTGCCGGAATTTTTAAGGACCTTGAATTGCCCGGACAACACCCGGGCGATCATTTCTTTCGTAGTGGTCTTGCCGTTACTGCCGGTAACCGCGATAACCGGGATATCAAAATTCCGGCGATGATATCCCGCTATATCTCCCAATGCCTTCGTAGTATCCCCAACTACGATAAAAGGTATTTTCTTAAAACTACCTATTATGGGGTCTCTACCGCAGGCTATTACCGCCTTTGCCCCTTTTCTTATCGCCTCGCCGATAAAATTACTGCCGTCGTAGTTGCGCCCTTTTATGGCGATAAAGGCTTCCTGGGGCTTAACCGTCCGGGAATCTATGGAAATACCCTTAACCACAGCGCTGCTATTGCCGTTTAACAACCTGCCCTTTGCGGCTTTTAATAATTCACTGACCTTAAACATTCTCTTACTACTTCCCTGTCGCTGAAATGCACTGCCTTGTTTTTAATGATCTGGCATTCTTCATGCCCCTTGCCCGCTATCAACACAATGTCCCCCGGCTTTGCTAAAGATAAAGACTTCTTTATCGCTTCGCGGCGGTCAGGGATAACACAATAATTATCCCCGTTTATCCCTCTTTTTATATCTTCAATTATTTCCTGGGGGTCTTCCGAGCGCGGGTTATCATTACTGATGATCGCGTAATCCGCCAATTCCGATACTGCTTTGCCCATCTTGGGCCTTTTTGTCCTATCGCGTTCTCCGCCGCAGCCAAATACGGTAATGACCCTATTCTTAGTCAGTCTCCTTACGGTCTTAATAGTATTCTTGAGCGCGTCTTCAGTATGCGCGTAATCCACAAAAACCAGGAAATTTCCGGCAAAATCTATCCTTTCCAGCCGGCCGGGGACAAAATTAAACTCCGCGATCGCACATCTTATAAACGGTATATCTATACCTTCCCGCAGGGCCCAGGCGCAGGCTGCCAATATATTATATACGTTATGAATGCCCACAAGCCTGCTGGTAATATCTATTTTCCCTTCAGGGCTTATAAGTTTAAATTCCGTACCCAAAGAATCAAATTTTATATCTCCTGCCGAGACCTTTGCTTTATTCTTTATCCCATAGGTGATCACCTTCGCCCGGGTCATTTTCTTTATTTCTCCCGCGTGCTTATCGTCGCTGTTGATCACGGCGAATGAATCAGGATTTAAATTCTTAAATAACCTGGCCTTGGCGTTAAAATAGCTCTTTAGTGTTTTATGATAATCCAGATGGTCCTGGGTCAAATTTGTAAATATCGCGGAATGGAAATTTATCCCCTCTACCCTGTCCTGGTCTAAGGCATGAGACGATACTTCCATGACCGTATGGGTAGAGCCTTCTTTTAACATGCCGGCCAGCATAGATTCCAGCTCTATCGGCCCGGGCGTGGTGTTTTTTGAAGGGGTTATCCTGTTTTTAAAACGGTAATTAACAGTGCCAATGACTGCGGGCGAAAAACCCGCCTTTTTTAACAAAGCTTCCAATAAATAAGATACCGTGGTCTTACCGTTGGTCCCGGTAATGCCGATGACTTTGATCTTCGCGGAAGGATGCCCATAAAATTCCGCGGCTAATTTCGCTAATGCCTTCCGGGCATCTTTGACTTCTATGACAGATACGCCTTCCGGGATCTTGGGCTTGGGGCCTGGGACTTGAATTACTATTGCCTTTGCTCCCCGGCTTATGGCCTCTTGGATATATCTGTTCCCGTCTTCCTTGCTGCCTTTTACCGCCACAAAGATAAAGCCGCTTGAAACCTCTTTTGAGTTACAGGCTACGCCGCGGACCTGAAAGCCAGGCAGATTAAGATGGTCCCCGGTAATATCCAGCGGTTTAATTAACTCTTCTATTCTCATACGATGTATTTGTCCTGCCCACTAATTGGTTTGCCTTAAGGTATCTTATAACGTCACTGGCTACATTTTTAAAAACAGGGGCGGCCACTACTCCGCCAAAATAATAAGGGCGCGGTTCATCAACAGTAACGACGATCGCCACCACCGGGTCTTCGGCAGGCGCGAAACCGATAAAGGAAGCAACGAATTTATTATGGGAATAGGCCCCATTGGGTTCTAATTTCTGGGCGGTACCGGTCTTGCCCGCCGCGGTAAATCCCGGTATCTTTGCCATCTTGCCTGTCCCCTCCTCCACCGCCCCTATAAGCATTTTCTTGACCCTGGCGGCCGTATCCAAAGATATGACTTTACGGATCAAGACAGGAGAGAATTTCTTGATCATCTCTCCTTGTTTATCCCGTATCTCCCGTACAATATAAGGTTTCATAAGCTGCCCGCCGTTGGCAATAACAGAAATAGCGCTTACTAATTGCAGCGCGGTCACGCCTACTTCCTGGCCTATGGGGACAGCGGCAATAGAGATCTTAGACCACTGGCGGGGGCTTTTGATCATTCCGGAAATTTCACCCGGCAGGTCAATATTCAGCTTTGAGCCAAAACCAAATAACCTCACGTACCGATAGACAGTCTCCGGCCCCAGTATTTGCGCCACCTTGGTAGTCCCGATATTGCTTGATTCTTCAATAACCTGGCTAAACGTAAGCCACCCGTGCGGCTGATGGTCATGCAGCGTATGTGAAGCAACCCGGTAAGAACCGTTTTCACAAAAAAACTTGTCTTCCTCACTTACCTTCTTTTCTTCCAAGGCCGCTGAGGCGGTGACAATTTTAAATACCGAACCCGGTTCAAACAGATCGCATACCGCCCGATCGCGTATTTGGTCTTTAACCGCTTTAGAATGGTTATTTAAGTCATAAGTAGGGCGGTTTGCTAAAGCAAGGATGGCTCCGGTATGGGGGTCCATAACTATGATACTGGCACCTTTAGCGTGGTAGGTATTAAAGGCCTTGTCGAGCTCCCGCTCAGCGACATACTGGATGACCTCATCAATGGTCAACACCACGTCGTAACCGTTTTTTGGCAGGATCATCTCCTGCCAGATATCTAACTTTTTCTGACGGGCGTCTCTTAAAAATACCGCCCACCCGGCTTCTCCTTTTAGATATTTATCATAATAGACCTCCAGCCCTTCAAGGCCCGTATTATCTAAGCCCGCGAAACCGATCGCGTGGCTGGCAAGATAGCTGTTAGGATAAGAACGCTTGTTTTCTCTTAAGAACCCCAGCCCTTTTATGTTTAATTTTTTGACCGCCTGCGATTGTTCCGGGGGTATCTTGCGGGCAAGCCAGATAAAAGATTTTTTACGGTAAATCCTGTCCCGTAAATACGGCTGATCCGCGCCTAATATTTGAGAAAGCTTCCTTACGGTAGTTTCTTTATCTTTGATTATGTTCGGAGAGGCAAAAAGGGAATCCAGCGGGATATTTATAGTCTGAGGTTTAAGGTTGGTATCGTAAATGATGCCTCGCAGCGGCTCTAATTCTACAAATAGATTATGCTGCTTATTGGCGATATCCGCAAGATAAGCCGACCGGAAGAATTGTATAAATAAAAGGCGGCCTATGCAGAGCGCTAAGAAGAGAAAAAATAATAAAAATACCGCCTCGCTTCTACGGCGATAATTACTTATATACACACTAATCCAAGGTTATTGTTGCGTTTAAGGATTGATTGTCTTTGCTTCGGCCTGCCTTTTGATGCCGAAGAGACGAGATAACATTGTTTCATTATTAGCCGATCCATGGATCGATCTTGCCCTCTCTCCGGAAGGCGTTACTCTCACCAAGCGATAGCCATCGGGCATCTGGAAATCGGCGGATACAGGGACCTTGCTTCCGATACGCACCAAAGATGCTTTATTGCCTATATTGTATCTCAAGATAGTATTTTTATCAAGCGAATCCTGGAACTGCGCTTCTTTCTTCTGCCCTGTATAAGCAAGGCAAAATATTTCGGTTTGCTGATAGACGTAAAGGAGGGAAAGGCAGGTGATAAAAATAACGATCGTTAAGAATTTAGATAGTTTCATCGTTTATATTTTCTCCGCGACCCTTAACTTACTGCTTCGGCTGGAACGATTAGATCCTGTTTCAGGCTCAGACGGCACCAAAGGCTTAGGCGTTATTATATCTATCAAGCCCTCTTGGGCCGCGCGCCGGAAACTTATTTTTGCCACGCGGTCCTCTAAGGAATGAAAAGAAATAACGCACATCCTGGCCTTCTTAGCTAAAACCGCGATCGCGTTATTTATGGCGGATTCTAAAGTTTCTAATTCTCTATTTACCGCTACGCGCACCGCCTGAAAAGTCCTGGTAGCCGGATGTATGCGATAATGCCTATGCCTGTATCTATAAGGTATGGACTTAAAAACAATGTCCGCTAACTGCAGTGTCGTGACTATAGGCTGCCTCTGCCTTTCCTGCACTAATAGGCGCGCTATGCGGTTATGCCATCTTTCCTGCCCGAAATTCCAAAGCAAGGTGGAGATCTCTTCCTCGTTGAGATTATTCACCAGGTCATAGGCGGATATATAGCTGTCCCTGTCTAAACGCATGTCTAAGGGCCCTTCGTACTGGAAGCTGAATCCTCTGCGCGGATCCTCTAACTGAAAAGAAGAAATACCCAGATCAAATAGTATGCCGTCTACCTTCTTAATACTTAAACTTTCCAGGATATTGCCGATATCCATAAAATTGCCGTGCATAAATTCGCAGGAGCTGCCGAAATCCTTCAGCCTTTGGCGCGATATCTCTAAAGATTCTTTGTCCCTGTCAATACCGATAAGCTTTCCGCCGGGTAAAATACGCTGGAGTATCCCCTGGCTATGCCCGCCGGTGCCCATGGTCGCGTCTACGATGATCTTCCCCGGAGTTAAATTCAGGTAATCCATAACCTCATTGAACATAACCGGGGTATGCAGCTTTTGTTCCATCTAAATATCCAGCATCTTTTCGGCTATCTCTTCAAAAGATTGCTTTGAATTTCCGTAAAATTCTTCCCATTTATCTTTTGCCCAGATCTCAATTCTATTAGATACACCCACGATAACCGCGTCTTTCTTTATGTGGGCGAAGTCCTTTAAATATTGCGGCAGCAATATCCTCCCCTGGCTGTCGGAGACGACTTCTACCGCTCCGGAAAAATACAGGCGGTTAAATGTGCGCGCCTGCTGTTTAGTAAACGGCACAGCTTTAAACTTGCTCTCCTGCGTCCGCCATTCTTCTTCTGAAAACATAAAAAGGCAGACATCCAATCCGCGCGTAACAAAAAACTTTTCTATAAAATGAGCTTTAGCGGTTTCCCGGAATTTGGCAGGTAATATAAGACGGCCTTTTCTGTCTATAGAATGTGAATATTCGCCATAGAACATAAATTAGCACCTTCCACTTTGCGCCACTTTTATCCACTTTGTATCCCAAGTATAAATAAAATATGCTATTTTGTCAAGATAAAAATTGGGGTTATTTAACAGAATACAAGAACTGGGGCCTTAGGTGTATTTAATGCGTATATATGGGGGTGTTTCTCAATGGAGGGAGGAAATATTCCTGGCAGCCAGCAGATCTTTCCTGATTTGTTCAACCAGCGCGGGGACAGAATTGAATTTCTTTTCCCCTCTTATTCTCTTGATAAATTGTATCTCTAAAACTTTCTCGTAAATATGCTTGCCGAAATTAAATATATGGACTTCCACATTCTTTGACTTTTTGTCCGGGAATGTCGGCCGGGAACCGATATAACAGGCGCCGTTAAATTTTCCGCCGTTAACAATGGCCCGGACCGCGTATACCCCATGGGGCGGAATTACTTCGTGATGCGGATTTATGTTAGCGGTAGGAAAACCCAGTTTCCTCGCTAAAGAATCCCCCTTGATCACCGTACCCAGGATGCTTACCGGACGGGTAAGTAATTTTTTAGCTAAGGCGAGTTTCCCTTTTTTAATTAAGGCCCGGATATAGGTGCTGCTTATCGGCTTACCCTGTATCTTGATCACCTCAAATATCTTTACCCTGAAATTATAGATCTTAGACAGCCTGGATAATGTCCGGGAATCGCCTTTGGCGTTCTTGCCGAACCTGAAGTTTTTACCGGCATATACATAGCGCGGGGCGAGTTTATTAAATAAAATATCTTTTACAAAATCCGGCGCCGGCATAGCCGCGAATTTATGGTTAAAATTTATGACTACGCAGGCATCTATACCGATATTGCTTATCAATCTTAAACGGTGCTCTAAAGAATACAGGCTCTGCTCTTTTTGCGGATGAGGCCAAAAAGTCAGGACTATGCTTGTTCCCTTAATGCTCCTGGCTTTTCTAACCGCTTCTTTTAGGATCTCTATGTGCCCGCGATGCACGCCGTCAAATACACCCAGCGCGAGAACGGGTTTCTTGAACCTTCTGATCTTATTACTACCGTATATGACTTTCATCAGGACTTTTATGTTAATTCTTCTTCTATCTTAGCTAAGATTTTTCTTCTGATCTGTCCTATTTTTCCACGGACTGTCGCCCCGCTTGCCGCCTTATGCCCGCCGCCGCCAAAGAATCGCGCTACTTTATTCACATCCACCTTACCCTGTGACCGGAGATTTATCCTTATCTCATTTTTCATCCCCAGGTTTTCCTTAAATAGCGCTACAACTTCCACGCCTCTTACGGAACGGGCAAAACTTAGCATACGTTCAGTCAGGTCAAAAGGCGGGTTTCTTCTCCTTAATATATTTTGCCCGACTTCAAACCAGGCTATCTTTCCTCCGGAGCTAATTCTCATACGGGGCAATATCCTGCCTAACAACCTGGCGTCTTCTAAAGTTATATTCTCATATACGCTCTTATAGATCTTATGGATATCCAGGCCATACCTTAGCAATTCTGATACCGCCTTATGAGTTGAAACGGCTGTATTAGAATAATGAAAAGAACCCGTGTCCGTAAGCATACCCGTATACAGAGAAATAGCCGCGTCTTTATCCAGAGGCACTCCCAAATATTTATACAGCTTATAGATCATTTCCGAACAAGAAGAAGCGCTAGGATCAACCCAATTCGTACCGGCGAACCTTTCATTGCTTATATGATGGTCAATGTTAAGGCTGGGTTTATTATCCGCGTTTATTGTATACACCTCACCTGTCCGCCTGAAGTCAGAACAATCCAGGGCAACGAAGCAATCAAAACTGACCCCTTTCATGCCTTTTTTAAACCTCTTTATGCTATTATTGCCGGGCAAGAAATCGTATTCGGGAGGCAATTTGTCTTCGTTTATGATAGTAGCCGTTTTGCCTAATTTCTTAAGCATCCTGGAAAATGCCAACTCCGAGCCTAAGGCATCCCCTTCCAGGCTGGTATGAGAGGTTATCAGGAAATTCTTATACTTCTTTACGCAATCAGCTGCTTTCTTTATGCTCATTTAGCTCCTTTATCTCTTCTAATACTTCCTGGATCCTTACGCTGTATTCGGTGGTTTTATCCTCTCTAAAAATAATCTCCGGGGCGATCCGCAAGTTGATCCTCTCGGCTATTAGCTTGCGGATAAAACCCAGAGCTGAATCCAGGGCCTCTTTTGTCTTCTTCTGTTCCTTCTCTTTACCCAAGACGCTAAAGAATATCTTAGCGCTCCTTAAATCCTGCGTTAATTCTACCCTGGTAATAGTAACAAACCCTAAACGAGGATCATTTAATTCTTCATGTAAGATCAAACTGACTTCTTCTCTTATCGCTTCAGCAACTCTGTCTCTTCTTGACATCTTAAACTCCATTCTTAAGTTTTATCAATTACGGCGTAAAACGCCCTCGGTGTATTCCTTTAGCGGCTAATTTAGCGATCAAGGACAACTCTTCTTCTTTTGTGCTGAGCCGGCCGTTTAATTTCTCCTGTAAGACCCGGGAGAATATCTTCTTATAATGCGGGCCCGGTAAAACTCCCAGCCTGCGCAGGTCATCCCCGCGGACATGCGGGCGCATCCCGTTATAAACCGCGAAGAAATCTTCTATATGCCTCTGGACGGCCGGGGTCCTGTATTTGGACTTTATCATTATTATCGTCTCGTAACTTAAAGGCTCAAGCAGGCTAAAGACCTCCGACGGCTTGATCCCCGGACGCGCCAACTTACGGGAGATCATCCGGCTTAATTTCTTATAACCAAGCATCCTTTTTTGTTCGCCTCCGGTAAAAGCGAATATTTCACAAACCGACTTAAGCCTCTTGGGATCAAGCGTATCGGTCAGCCCCATCAGATAAATGATCCAATCATCCAATCTCCGGCGGGCATAATGTTTATTTTTAAACCAGGCGATCTGCCGGTTAACTGACCTTAATACACTATATTGCTTCCCGCCAAGCGATAAACGCGGGCTGATAAAACTAAATCCGGTTAAAGACTTGATCCGTTTTAACTGGCGCAAGGGTTCTTTTTCTTTTAACACCAGGATCAATTCATCGCGTAATCTCTGCGGCTCGACCCTGTTAAGCATCTTTTTCCGGGAAGCCTCTTTTAACAGTTCAAGCGTATGCTTTTCTATCTTAAAATTTAATCTTTGCTCAAAGCGGATCGCCCGCAATATCCGGGTAGGATCATCCAGGAAACTTAGATCATGCAATACGCCTACCTTGCCTTCTTTTAAGTCTCTCTGCCCGTCGAAAATATCGATGACTTTACCAAAGGCCCGTCCGGTGATGCCCATGGCCATGGCATTGATCGTAAAATCCCGGCGCAGAAGATCATCCTTCAAAGAACCCGGGGTAACTTCCGGCAGGCTCCCCGGGAACGGATAGCTTTCTTTACGGGCGGTGGCGATATCGATCTTTAATCCGCGATGAAGCATGACCGTAGCGGTACCGAACCTTCTATGCCTGGTAAGCTTTCCTTTTGATGCCGCCGCCAGAGCCTCGGCAAAATTAATACCGTCGCCTTCTACTACTATATCTAAATCGAGATTTTCTATCCCCAGGATCAAATCCCGCACAAATCCACCCACAAGATACACCTTTAAGTTTTTCTTATCGGAGATATCCCGCGCCTTGTTTATCAGATCCTTCAATTCCTGAGGTATTTTCTTTAGATATTTTCTCATATTCATTCTGCCCCTATATACTACATACTACCTGCTATATACTTCTTTTTTACGGCCGCGGATGAAACATACGGTGTACCGTCTTAAGCCTGTCTTTATTTATATGCGTGTAGATCTGGGTTGTGGAAATATTAGAATGCCCGAGCATTTCCTGGACAGACCGCAGGTCTGCCCCCCTTTCCAATAAATGCGTGGCAAAAGAATGCCTTAATATGTGCGGCTTTATGGTTTTCTTGATCTTTGCCTGCCGGGCATATTTTTTAAGGAGCTTCCATAAGGATTGCCGGGATATCTTTTTACCAAACCGGTTTAAGAACATGAATTCCGATTCTTTATTCTTTAGAAAATGCGGCCTGCTGGAGATTAAATATCTTTGGATGCTGCTTATGGCTTTCTTGCCTAACGGTATGACCCGCTCTTTATTGCCTTTGCCGATACAGCGTAAGAATCCGATATCTAAATTGACGTTATCCGCCCTAAGGTTTACCGCCTCAGATACGCGCATACCCGTGGCATAAAGTATTTCCAATATCGCCCTGTCCCTTATCCCCTGTTTATCCCTGATATCGGGCTGGGCGATCAATGCCTCCACCTCATTTAAAGATAGCGTATCAGGCACCTTTTTCCATAGCCTGGGAGAATCTATCAAGCTGGTAGCATCGCCTTTTAAGATCTTTTCTCTGGCCAGGAACCTGTGGAACATACGCATAGCTGCCAGGCGGCGGGCGATAGAATTAGCGGATATTCCCTTATCTTTCTGATCGAGCATAAAATTTACTATATCGTTCTTTGTTATCTTCGATAAAGCGTCTATATGGGACTTGATTATGAAATCTATATAAGAATTAAGGTCTTCGCGGTAGGCGATTATGGTATTCCTGGCTAAGCCGCGCTCAACAGATAGATAGTTTAAGAATGTATCAATGAGCTCTTTCATGTCAGGAAAGGGTTGCTTTTCTTTTCTTCCCCTATGGTGGAAGACGGCCCGTGGCCGGGATATATAAGCGTATCATCGGATAAGGTTAGCAGTTTCTCTTTTATTGTTTTTATCAAAAGTGCCTCGTCCCCGCCATCCAGATCAGACCTGCCGATAGACCGGCAAAATAAGCTATCCCCGGTGAATACGATCTTAGCACCTGGCTTGATCATCCGCAACGCGATACCTCCTGCGGTATGCCCCGGCACATGCAAAACCTCTAATTGCAAGCCTTCTAACCCGATATTCTGGCCGTCCTCTAATATCTTTATTTCAGCGTTAACACGGCAAGGTAAAGCAAATAAACCCGATAGATTAAGCCGCGGGTCTTTTAATAACGCCAGGTCTTTATTATGCACATAAACAGGCACGCCGAATTCATCGTCACTTCCGATATGGTCATAATGGCCGTGCGTATTGATAATAAAAGCCGGTTTTAACTTATGTTTATCCAGGGCCTGCCTGATCTTTCGCGCCTGGCCTCCGGGATCAATAATTATCGCCGGAGAATCTTCCCGCAACGCTAAGATATAACAATTGACCTGCATCGGGCCTACGCAGACAGTCTCTAAGATCATAGCAGATAATTTTTTATTTTATTGTAAGAGAAATCCCTAAGGATACGCATTTTTATGCGCTCCGCCTTTCGGGTATTCATTGTGGCATAACTGCCGTAGGGGTCTTTTTTGATCTGATCCTGCAACTCTTTTAACTGCCCGATATAGACATCCAATCTATTCTGCATGTCCATATGCAGAAGGGCTTTTAAATTAACAAGGTTATTTATCGCCTCCTGGCTGCAGTCAATTTGTTTCTTAGGGCTTTTGCCCTGTAACAGCGCCTCTATGAGTTCATCATGCCAGGACTTCCAGAACAGGAAATATTGCCGGTAGATTTCTTCCTTGCTTGCCTGCGGCCCTTTGTATTCTTCAGGCGACAGGACCATCTCCTGGGTGCCTTTGTCTTTCTTTGATTTGCGGGTAAACTTACGCGTGAAACTTTCACAGCCCATTGAAGTGACCAGTAACAGAGAAACAATAACCGATAACACAGCTTTAAATTTCATTCAACATCTCCTTCTGTATAGAAGATATAAGATGGGAAAATTCCCGCTCATCAATGATCTTTACGCCTAATTTCTTTGCCTTATCATATTTTGAGCCGGGATTATCGCCTATTACCAGGAAATCCGTATTCTTGCTTACGACTGAGGACGAATTACCGCCAAGCCGGCGCGCCAATTCTTCTGCCTGGCTGCGCCTATATTCCTTTAGCTCGCCTGTAAACACTATGGTTTTTCCTGATAACACGGTTGCTTTTATTTCGCCTGCATCCTCTTTAAAATTTAACCCGGCTTTGTTCAGCTCCTTAATCATATCCTGCGTCTGGGGCTGGGAAAAGAAATCCACGATAGAACCCGCCATTACCGAGCCGACTTCGTATATCGCATCCAGGCCTTCTTTCTTTGCCCGCATCAGGTTATCCATTGTTTTAAATTGCCTGGCTAAAACAAAGCCCGCCTTTTCACCCACGTGGCGGATACCCAAGGCATAGATAAGCCGGGATAAAGGCTGCCTCTTGCTCCTTCCTATAGATGCAAGCAGATTATTTATCTTTTTCTCCTTAAACAATTCTAATTTGGATAAATTATCTTCATTCAGCTTATTATATATATCGGCAAAATTACGCACTAATCTTAATTTGACCAATTGGTTGATCAGCGATTCACCCATTCCTTCAATATCCATTGCTCCCCGGGAGGCAAAATGAAGGAGCCCGCGTTCAAGCTGCGCGGGACACAAAGGATTGATGCAACGATACGCTACATCTTCTTCTTTTTCTTTTACTACTTTGCCTTTGCATATCGGACAAGCTCTGGGTATTCTAAATGACCCTTTTCCCTGCCTGTTTACAACCTTAACTACCTTAGGGATCACATCTCCGGCCCGCTCGATCAATACGCGGTCGCCGATCTTGATATTCAGGCGTTTGATCTCGTCAAAATTATGCAGAGTAGCGTGTTTAATTTTAACTCCGCCGCACTCTACTTCTTCAAGCTCGGCAACAGGTGTAATTACGCCTGTTCTACCTACTTGAGGGACAATATCCTTAACTACGGTGGTTGCCTGGCGTGCGGGAAATTTGTAAGCTACCGCCCAACGGGGACTCTTTAAAGTAAAACCCAGCCTTTTTTGCCCGGCTATGCTATTAAGCTTAACCACTACACCATCCGCGTCATAACTTAAGCTTTCTCTTTCTTCCTGCCATATCTTACAATAATTTATCGCCTCATCTAAGCCATAGCAAAGCTTAGAATCAGGGTTAACAGGCATGCCCCATTCCCTTAATTTCTCCAAAAACCCCCAATGGCTCTGGATCTCAAACCCCCGGCATTCGCCTAAGGAATGGGCAAAAAAATTGAGCCTCCTTTTAGCCACAATATCTGCATCTAAAAGTTTTAGAGAGCCGCTGGTAGCATTACGCGGATTAGCAAATACCGGTTCTCCTTCTTTTTTTCTTTCCTTGTTTAAGGCTTTGAGGACTTTTCTTTCCATGTAAACCTCGCCGCGTATCTCAATAAAATCAGGAATATTATTTCCGCGCAAATATTCAGGTATGCCGCTTATAACCTTTATGTTTTGCGTCACGTCTTCGCCTGTTTCGCCATCGCCCCGGGTTGCTCCGATAGCCAGCTTTCCTTTCTCGTAGGTTAAATTCGCGCTTACGCCGTCTATCTTATGCTCTACTACGTATTCGGCCTTTTCGTTTGAGCGCAGCCCCTTACGCACCCGCTTGGCCCAATCCCCTAACTCTTCAAAAGAATAGGTATTATCCAAAGACAGCATCTTCTGCTTGTGCCTGACTATTTTAAATCCTTCCAGGATGCCGCCGCTTACCCGCGCTGTCGGAGAATTCCCGGCCTTAAATTCCGGGTATTTATCCTCTAACCCCTTAAGCTCTTCCATTAACAGATCGTATTCTCTGTCTGAAATCTCCGGCTGGCTTAATACATAATACAAATTATCGTGGCGCCGGATCTTCTGCCTTAAACTTTCAATTTTATTTTTTATATTACCGGGCATCTTTATTTATATTTCACAGTAAGTTTCTTTAGTCAAGGATTAAGGAAGGATGTATTTAGAATTCAATACCAAAATAGTTAAATTCACCTGTAGCCGGGGACCAATCCGCATCTACAGCCTGAATGTATACTGCGAAATGCTGACGCGTATTCTCTAAAAAACGCTTTAAGGTGTCTTCTTCTGCTTCAGCTGTGATCTCTACTCTTCCGTCGCCTAAGTTCTTAACCCAGCCGGTAACTCCTAAGGTATGGGCCATGCTTTCGGCGGTAAAACGAAAACCCACCCCCTGCACCTGTCCGCTATAATAAACATGAACCCGCTTTTTCATAAATACGTCGGGGCGGTGCGACTTGAACGCACGACCTCTTGGTCCCGAACCAAGCGCTCTACCAAACTGAGCCACGCCCCGTTTTTAAACTTGCCAACCGCGATTATCATTGTAGTATATCAAAATTTGGCGGGATTAGCAATAGCGCAGAACTCTACTAGAAACGCGGCAAATAGAGCCCCTTTTTAGTGAGAATATCGAATTCAATATTAACTTTATCAGACGGGCCTTTAAACATCAACGTGGTATTTTTAAGGGTATGAGGAATGATATAAACAGTGATAGCGCCGGACCTTTGATTAACCAGGGTCAGGCTTATGCCGTCTACGGCAACCGAGCCCTTGGGCAGGAAATATTTCAGGAATTGCGCGGGAATTGCTATTTCAAAACACAGATTATTATTTATATAACTTTTCTTACGGATGACGCCGGCGCAATCGATATGGCCGGTCACAAAATGCCCGGACAGCCTGTCCCCGACTTTTAAACTGCGCTCAAGATTGACTTTATCCGTGATCCTTAAAGCGCCTAAATTAGTAGCCCTTAAAGTCTCAGGCATAGCTTCAAAAACCAAAGAACGCGTGGTTTTCTTTATTACCGTAAGGCAGGCGCCGTTTACGGAAATACTGTCGCCTGTCTTAACGCCTTCTAATACTTTCTCTGCCTGTATCTCCAGGGTTGTATTCAGGCGTTTAGATATATTCTTTACTTCGCCTAATTCTTCGATTATGCCGGTAAACATTTTGGATTTACCTTATATATCCTTCTATCAAGAAATCTTCCCCGCTTTGCCTGTACTTGATATCTTTTAATTTGACTGCCTTGTCTATGCGCGTAACTCCCTTACCCATTACCGAGCTGATCGCCTCTTTGCCTCCGATGATCTTCGGGCTTATGAAAAACAACATTTTATCTATAAGCCCCTCGTCAAAGAGCGAACCGATCAACGTCCCTCCCCCTTCTACCAGTATATTTGTTATCTCCATCCGCGCCAGCTTCTTCATCATGTCCTTAAGGTTGACTTGCCCGGCTTTTTCTTTAACCTCTAAGATCTTGGCTTTCTGAGCCAGGATCTTCCCATTTTCTGTTTCCTGCCCGGGCCGGGAAGGCAAAGTGGCGATTATCACCTGGCTGGAGGCGGAAAATATATTGGAGTCCGCCGGCGTGCTTAACTGGCTGTCCACGATGATCTTTATGGGTTGCTTAAGGGAAAACCAGGCGTCGAGACGGGGATTGTCTCTTAACACTGTATTGACCCCCACCATAACAGCATCATAATCACGGCGTATGCGATGGGCAAAAGAACGCGACTTATCAGAAGTTATCCATTTAGAATCGCCGCGTTTTGTGGCGATCTTTCCGTCTAAAGATTGCGCTACCTTGACTGTGACAAAAGGCATTCTTTTGGAAATATATTTAACAAAAGGCTCGTTTATCCTCTTTAATTTATCCTCCAGAAACCCCGCCTGGACTTTTATTCCGTGCTGCCTTATTATATCAATGCCTTTGCCGTTATTTAAAGGATTGGGATCGATCATGCCTACGATGATTTCTTTTAAGCCGCTCCTGATTATTCTGCCCGCGCAGGAAGGTGTCCTGCCGAAATGCGCGCAGGGTTCAAGAGTAACATACAGCGTTGCGCCTACGGCGGCTTTCCCCGCTTCATCCAGAGCGATAACTTCCGCGTGGCTCGTCCCCGCCTTCTTATGATAACCCTTACCCACAATCCTGCCTTTTCTTACAACCAGCGCACCTACTACGGGGTTAGGCGAAGTCATGCCTTTTGCCTTTAAAGCCAGGCGCATAGCTATATTCATAAAATATTCATGGCTCTTTTTCACTTAAACACCTTCTCTTTTATTCTTAGCGGATTTTAATCTCTCGACTAATTCATAAGGTATCTTAACAGACCCGATCTTAACCTCTGGCTTGGCTTTACCATGGCAGTCTGAACCGCCGGTAACCAATAAATCATGCTTTCTTGCTAAATTAAGATAAAAGTTAACCATTGACTGCGTATGTTCAGGATAATATGCCTCCAACCCCATTAGCCCGCAATCTATAAATTTAGAGATCACATCGTCATCCTTAATAAGATAAGGATGGGCTAAAACCGGAATACCGCCGGCATCCTTAATTACTTTTATTGCTTCACTGGGAGAAAACTTAAAACCCAGGACGTAAGCAGGGCATCTATCTCCGATATATTTCTGAAAGGCCTCAAATACAGATTTCACCTTGCCTTCTAAAACCAGGGCCCTGGCAATATGCAGCCTCCCTGCCGTACCCGGCCCGGAGATATCAAATACCGCCTGGGGATTTAAGTCTACACCCATGTCCTTTAGCTTGCCTACTATTTTATAGACACGGGCTATCCTGTTCTCTCTTAAAACCTCAAGTTTAGCCAGTAAATCTTTATTCTCCTGGTCTATCAGGTAACCTAAAATATGTATCTCTAAGCCTTCGTATTCAGCGCTAAGCTCTATACCGGATAAGACTTCAATGCCCTGCGTTTTTGCTATTTCCATAGACGGTCCCACGCCGTCAACCGTATCATGGTCTACAACCGAGACCGCCGATAACCCGGCCTTCCTGCTTCCGGAAATAAGTTCCTCGGGGCTGTATGTTCCGTCGGAGAACATGGTATGCAAATGCAGGTCTGCGTACTTTACTTCGGGGCTCATTTATCCTTCTCTAATTTTATCTTATCCAGTATGGCATTGACAAATTTACTTGCTTCGGAGCCCGAGTATTTCTTGGCAAGCTCTACCGCTTCATTGATAGAGACTTTTGGCGGGATATCCTTACGGAACATGAGCTCAAAACAGCTCATCCGCAGTATATTTCTGTCTACCACTGCCATGCGTTCCAGCTTCCAATTAGCAGCGTATTTAGATATATTTACGTCTATCACGCTTATATTCCGCGCTACGCCAGAGACAAGTTCCGCGGTAAAATTCTTTATTTCCTCTTCAATGCACTCTTCGCTGCGCGCCTGCCAGAAATTAGCCAGCGACGCGTCGCAATTATCATGGGTGATATCCACCTGATAAAGGATCTGTAAAGCGTATTCCCTGCTGCGAGTGCGTTTACCCATATATTATTTTATCTGCGTTAACAGGTTTGCCATTTCAATAGCGGATAACGCGGCATCCTGGCCTTTGTTGCCTTCTTTTGTGCCCGCGCGTTCGATCGCCTGTTCGATCGTATCGGCGGTTATAACGCCAAAGATCACCGGCACTCCCGTATCCTGCGCAACTCGGGCTATCCCTTTAGATACTTCCTGGGCAATATAATCAAAATGCGGGGTTGAACCGCGGATAACCGTCCCCAGGCATATTACGGCATCGTATGATTTAGACTTAGCTAACCTTTGGGCGACTAAAGGTATCTCAAAGGCGCCCGGAACCCAGACCGTCTTGAGGTCTTTATCTTCAGCCCCGTGCCTTACCAGCGCGTCAATACAGCCGGAGATTAATTCCTTGGTGATAAAATCATTAAACCGCGAAGCAACAATACCGAATTTCTTACCCTTGGCAATCAAATTGCCTTCTACTATCTTCACCATCTTGTCCTCCTTGTTTTAGGGACTGTTTATAATTTTAAATCATGCCCTAATTTTTCTTTTTTCGTCTTAAGATATTTGTAATTTATGTCGTTCGGCTCGATCTCCAAAGGAACGCGTTCTATGACCGTAAGGCCATAGCCTTCCAAGCCTACTATCTTACGGGGATTATTTGTAAGCAGCCTGATATTCTTTAAGCCCAGGTCCGCCAAGATCTGCGCTCCTATCCCGTAATCCCTTAAATCAGCCCTATGCCCCAAGGCCTCATTCGCCTCCACCGTATCTAACCCCTTATCTTGCAGGCTATAGGCCCGGATCTTATCCGTCAGGCCTATACCGCGGCCCTCCTGATTCATATAAAGGATAACGCCTCTCTTCTCTTTGGCGATAATCTGCATAGCGTTATGTAATTGCCGGCCGCAGTCGCAGCGCAGAGAGCCGAAGACATCGCCTGTCAGACATTCAGAATGTACGCGCACAAGCGCCGCACTATTATCTAATTCTCCCATAACCAGCGCGACATGGATCTTATTATTGGTTAAGTCACGGTAGAGGATTAATTTGTACCTGCCGTATTCCGTGGGAAGTTCGGTATCGGTTACCCTCTCTATTAACTTTTCGGAACGCCTGCGGTACTCAATAAGGCTGGTGATACTGCAGATCTTAAGGGAATGCCGCTTAGAAAACTCGATCAGCTGCGGCAGGCGCGCCATCGTGCCATCCTCATCCATGATCTCACATATCAGGCCGGAAGGATATAATCCAGCCAATCGCGTCAGGTCTATTGCCGCTTCAGTGTGGCCCGCTCTGACCAAAACCCCGCCCTTACGCGCCCTTAAAGGAAAGATATGCCCGGGACGGACCAGATCTTCGGGCCTACTTTGAGGATTTATTAAAATTTCTACTGTGCGGGCGCGGTCATACGCGGATATACCGGTAGTTACCCCCCGGGCGGCATCTACGGATATCATCCATCCGGTTTTAAAAGGGTCTTCAGGGCCTTGCGGCATCCTGTCTTTCAACATCGGGCCTAGATCCAGGTGCTTGAGCCTCTCTTCTTCCATAGGCACGCAGATAAGGCCGCGGCCGTTCTTGGCCATAAAATTAATATCCTGGGGCTTGACAAATGACGCGGCCATCAGCAGATCACCTTCGTTCTCACGGTCCTCATCGTCTACGACGACGACCATTTTGCCTTTTTTTAAATCCTCTAAAACCTCTAATATGGTATTGAATGCGCTCATAATAAAAAATCCCGAAAGCAAACCTTCGGGATAAATACTTAAATTTAACCTCACCCTTCTCTCTTCTAGACTTTTACTATTGGCCACTGAATCTCACAGTATCTGTGCCTATATTTAGGCACTCGCAGGCTTTACTGCCAGTCGGGGCTCACACCCTTTCCCGAAGGTTAAGATATTATAACAAATAATTTTCTCTTGTCAACATTTTTAAAAAGATTTATAATACCTTTTATGCAATCTATTGTAAGCCAAATACATAGAATCCTGATAAAGAGCAAAAAGACCATTTCTATCGCCGAATCCTGCACAGGCGGCTTGACCTCCAGCCTCCTCACCCGGATAACCGGCAGTTCCCTGTATTTTACCTTAGGGATAGTTGCTTATGATAATAAGATAAAAGAAAATATCCTGAATATCCCCGGCCGGATCATTGCCAGAAAAGGCGCGGTATCTAAAGATGTGGCGGAAAGAATGGCTAAGGCGGCAAGAAAATTAGCTAATGCTGATTTTGGCATAGGCGTAACCGGCATAGCCGGGCCGTCTGGCGCGACTCCTGGAAAACCCGTAGGCACGGTTTTTATCGCCATAGATAGCAAAGATAATAAAATCTGCAGGAAATTCATTTTTACGGGTAACCGGATAACCATTAGAAAAAAAGCGGCTTTAAAGGCGCTAGAATTATTAAAGCGGCTAACATAGCAAAAGAAAGCTTTCGCGGCTTTGCTGAAGCGTGCATTAGAAAATTTTCAGCACGCGGAACGCAAAGCCGGAAAGCTGTCTATAGATATCTATGAGAACATTCGTCGCTATTGAACTACCCAAAGAAATTAAAAGCCGGCTAGGCGATATCCAGGAACAATTAAAGAAATCCGGTGCCGATGTCAAATGGGTCTCTCCTCTAAACATACACCTGACTCTAAAATTCTTAGGGGATATCGACGATACCAAGTTAAACAAAATTAATGAGATCCTGGAAGCCTGTACCAAAAACAAAGGCTCTTTTAAGATACGCGTTTCTTCTCTTGGCGCGTTCCCGGAAATAAAACTTCCCCGGGTGATCTGGATGGGTATTGATAAGGGGGACAACGAGACCAAAGGAATAGCGAAAGACCTGGAAGAAGAATTTTCCAAAATAGGTATTCCTGCTGAAGACCGGCCCTTCTCTTCTCATATCACTATCGGCAGGACAAGATCTTTCTTAAACAAAGAAAAACTGGCAGGAGACTTAGAAAACCTGGCAAATAACCTTAGCAGAGAGAACTGGGAATTTACTGTTGGAAATATCACCCTTTTTAAGAGCACGCTTACCCCAAAAGGCCCTATCTACGAAACCTTAAAAACCGCCAGCCTCAAGAGCGCCTGAAGGATAAGATTTGTATACAGGCCGGCGACAATATCATCAAGCATAACTCCGGGGCCGCCTTTTAGATCCTGTAATCTGCCTGCCGGGAATGGCTTTAAAGAATCAAGTATGCGGAACAGGACAAAAGCAATAACAATCAATCTTATATCGTAAGGCACGAACATAAGGGCTAAAAGCATCCCGCAAACCTCATCTATGACGATACACCGCGGGTCCTTCTTGTTTAATATCTTCTCCGCTTCTCCGGAAACCAGGAACCCTAAGATTATCAAAAATAAAGTAGTTAACGCGTAGGCAAGCGGGCTGTTCCTGATGAAATAGAACAATAATATGCCGGCCATACTGCCAAAGGTGCCTGGGATAAACGGCAGATAACCGACATAGAAAAATGTGCTTAGGGTTTTGATAATAATATTACGGGTATTCATGGAAAGGTACCTAAAACCTAGAGATTATCTTGCGGTTTTCCCAAAGATAGGATAACCCTGAATAAAGAGTAAGCCCGACAGTAAGCAGCATGAGAAAATAGATCCCCTGGCGGAAAAACTTTTCCCAGGCGGGATTCCAGGTAAAGCAGGTCAACATCACCTCTTTTGCCACAATAAAGCCCAGGATAGAGAATATAACCAGCATTTGAGATACGGTCTTATGTTTCCCCGCCCGTGTCGCTGACAAAACCTTGCCCCGGTTAAGCGCAAACAAACGTAAAGAAGTAATCAATATTTCACGGGACACAATGATCACGAACATCCAGGCGTCGATCAGCTGCATCTGGACAAACGCGGCGAATGCCGCCAATACCAGGATCTTATCCGCGATAGGGTCCATAAGCCTTCCGAAATCCGTAACCATGTTCCTCTTGTGCGCGATCATACCGTCAAGGAAATCCGATAGGGCCGCGAACATAAAAATAGCTAAACTCGCGACCTTAGCCCAGAGGCCGTGGCAGAATAAAAAGAACATAAAGATAAAAGTAAGGATGATCCTTAATATGGTCAATTTATTGGCAATATTCATTCTTGCGCCTCCCCTACTAGGTCATACTCTAAGGTATCGGTTATTTTTACTCTTACGAAATCACCCGCGTTTAATACTTTAGGCGAATTTACGTAAACTACCCCGTCTACCTCCGGGGCATCGCATTGGCTGCGGCCCAAATAATGCCCCTCTTCTTTTTCGTCGATCAAAACATCTATAGTCTGCCCCAAGAACTTCTTATTTATATCCCGCGAGACCTCCTGCTGGCTCGACATGATCAGCTCAAGGCGGCTCATCTTGGTTTTCCCGGGGATCTGTTTCTTAAAACTAAAGGCCGGAGTGCCTTCTTCCCTGGAATAGGCAAACGCTCCCAACCTTTCAAACCTTACCTCCTCTATAAAACTCAACAGCTCCTTGAATTCCTCCTCTGTCTCAGAAGGAAACCCGGTTATAAGCGAAGTCCGCAGGCAAACTCCGGGGATCATCTTTCTTATTTTCTCAATAAGCCTTAGGATTTCTGACTTTTTTATACGCCTATTCATTAATTTTAATATGCGGTCATTGATATGCTGGATAGGCAGGTCAATGTATTTACAGATCCTTTTCTCATCGCGGATAAGCTTAAGCAGCTTATCCGTTATACGTACGGGGTTTAAATAAAGCAGCCTGAACCAGCCGGTATTCTTGGAGGCTTTAAGTATCTTACTTAAGGCCTCTGGAAGTTTAGCGCTCCCATACAAATCTATCCCGTAACCGGTAATATCCTGGCCGATGATATTTATTTCTGACACCCCGCCCTTATCAAACTCACCTGCTTTTTTCAACAGGGAATCCATATCCAGGCTGGCAAACTTGCCTTTTATCCCCGGGATAACGCAGAAACTGCAATTATTTACGCATCCCTCGCAGATCTTAAGATAAACGTAATGCCCGGGAGTTATGGGAAATCTTTTTGGCCCGTGGTTTAAGGAGACCCTTCCCACGAAAGCGTCAACTTGAGGGAGTTCTTTTCTTAAATCATCACTGTACCGCTGAGGCAGGCAGCCATAAACTATTATCTTCTTTAACGAACCGTCTTTCTTTAACTTTATTAGATCCAATATCGCCTCAACCGACTCGCGCTTCGCCTCTTCTATAAAAGCGCAGGTATTAATTATTGCCAAGTCCGCCTTGCCTATATCAACAATAGGATACCCTTTTAAATTGAGCCTGCCCAGGATATTTTCCGAATCCACCAGGTTCCTCGGGCATCCTAAGCTTAATATGCCAACCTTGGCCTTGTTTTTATTGCTCATCTTCCTACTTTTAAACCGTCTTTAGTGATAACTATCCCCTTGAGCGCCTGGCCCCTTCTGCCTAAATTCGAGAAATGCTGCCCATTTACCTCTAAATCTACAGCTCCGGCATTGCCCAGGGAAAGCTCTATCTTATCTTTTGCCTGCCAGGTTTCAAATCTTCCTTTTTCCAGGACCCTGCGGAAAACAACCCTGCCGTCGGCCTTCATATCTACCCAGCAATTCTCGCGGGCCCTTATCCCCAGCCTTATTCCAGAGCCGGCGTCTTTTTTAACGGCCGTATTACGGGCTGCCGGAACAGGCGCTGCCTGAACAGCGGCTGCTGGCCGCGTAACTCCGGCTTTTTTTACTTTTATTTCTTTCTTGTCTTCTCTCTTTCCCGCCACGGCGGCAGAAACAGGCACTGCCTTAGGTGAACGCGTCCAGCGCTTAGAAGAAATAACTTTTCCTAAATTATACAGGCCGAAAGCCAGTATTACGATCACTGAAATTAATACTAAAACTCTTTTATATTTTTTGCCTGTTGTTTTAAGGAAGTCGAATTTCTCTACGGCGGGTTTAAGATCTTTGGCCACGGGAACGCTGGAATGCTGGCTCTGCCCTTCTTTATAATCAGCTAAATAATCCTGAGGATCAACCCCTAAGAATTTGCAGTAGATCTTCAAGAAACTCCTTAAATATATGGGGTTTAGGGAAGTAAGGCTGTCGCCCTCTATAGCCTTTAAGATATTTAAATGTATCTTGGTCTTCTTCTGTATCTCTTCCAGGCTAAGGCCTAATTCCTGCCGTATTTTTTTAAGCTTTGCTCCCGCCGGTTCCATAAATTATCCGCCCTTCTCCTGTTCGCCGGCTAAGTCTTTCTTAAGCCAGGCTTCCCTGTCCACCATGATCTTACGGGGCTTACTGCCCTCAAAAGAGCCAACAAGGCCTTCCTGTTCCATAGTGTCTATAATACGGGCAGCACGCGTATAACCTAACCGCATACGCCTCTGCAGTATTGATACCGACGCCTGATTGCTTTCCATAATAACCCTGACTGCCTGCTCATATAGCTCGTCTTTTTCCCCCGAAGACTCAAGATGTTTTTGCTGCTCTTTAAGGATCTCCTCGTCGTAGACCGGCTCTCCCTGCTCCTTGATAAAACTCACCACTTTTTCTATTTCTTTATCGCTGATGAGGGCGCCCTGGATACGGATCAATTTTTCTTCACCCGGCCGCAGGAATAACATATCCCCTTTTCCCAAAAGCTTGTCCGCTCCGTTCATATCCAGGACTGTCCGCGAGTCCACTTTGGAGGCGACTTTAAAAGATATACGCGCTGGTAAATTCGCTTTTATAACGCCTGTAATAACATCTACCGAAGGCCTTTGCGTGGCCAATATCAGATGTATGCCCACGGCACGGGAAAGCTGGCTTAAACGCGTGATCGCGTTCTCGATCTGGTCGCGGGAGACACTCATAAGGTCAGCGAATTCATCAATAACAACCACAATATAAGGGATCTTTTCCTGTTTATTATTATAGGCCTCTATGTTCCTTGCTCCTGCCTTTGCCAGGAGCTTGTAACGATCTTCCATTTCACCGACTACCCAGGTAAGCGCGGTGTAGGCCTTCTTAGCATCGGTAACCACCGGGCATAAAAGATGCGGCAGGCCGTTAAAAGGCATAAGCTCTACCATTTTAGGGTCAATCATCAAAAACTTTAGGTCGTTAGGGGAACTTTTAAAAAGCAGGGATAGTATTAAAGAATTGACGCATACCGTCTTACCAGAACCTGTAGTCCCGGCGATCAAAAGATGCGGCATATCATCTAGGTCAGCGACCACAGGCTGCCCTCCGATATCTTTACCTAAGGCAAGGATCAATCCGGATACCACTTCCTGGAACTGCTTAGAAGAAAATATTTCTTTTAAATATACAAAGCTGCCCTGCATATTGGGGACTTCCACCCCTACCCTGCCTTTGCCCGGGATAGGAGCTATGATCCTTACCGACTGCGCCTTCATACTCAGCGCTATATCGTCGCTTAACGCCACGATGCGGTTTAATTTTACTCCCGGCGCCGGTTCAAGTTCGTAGCGGGTAATTACCGGGCCGCGCTCAATATCGGTAACCTTGACGGAAATACCGAAATCTTCCAGGGTCTCTTCTAATATCCTGGCGTTAGCTTCCAGGTCTTCTTTGATCTGTCTTGCCTCAAACGGCGGCGGAGAATCCAATAAATCCAAACCAGGCAGGTGATAATCGCCTATCTTTAACTCTTGAAGCTTAGGCCTATCCCCGCCTTTCTTTGCGTTGCTTGTATCATTCTGCTTAATAACGGACGGAGCTATCTGAATCTTAGGTTTTGCCAGCGGCACTTCTGTCGCGGCTGCTTTGGGTTTTAGCGAAGGCAGCAAAGACCTTGTTTTTAAAGGAGGCGGGCAAACCGCGAGATCTTTTTCTTTCTTTTTAAAAGTAAATACCGGAACTAATAAAGATTTGACCCTGCCGGTGGCATTAATAAATAAAGAAGAAATGAGGATCTCGGTAACCAGCGCTAGTGATAAGATCATAAAAGTGGTAAATATGATAAAACCGCCTAAGCGGTTAAAATACGAAATGATAAAATTAGATATTCCGGCACCCAGGAAACCGGCGTAATAGAACCTGATACTCTCGTTCTTTATATTAAACATGCCGATAAGAGAGCTTAAGGACAAGAGGAATATCAGCATACCTAATATCCTGGGTATACTCAAATAAGGCGCTTCCTGCCGGAAAAACCTTACTCCTAATACCAGGATAAGCAAGGGGGCGAGGAAACTGGACAACCTGCCGAATAAAAATACGATTATTCCGCCGAGATACGCGCCAAAAAACCCGAGTAGATTTTTGGGTGGAATATTAGGATGGGAGGTATAAAAAGCGAGGTCCAGCCGTTCAAATCTGACCAGGCTGGCTAAAACCATTAAACCTATCGCGACCAGGATAACACCACGAACTTCGTTTAATCTTCTTTCTTTCATACATAACTGTCTTGCTCGCTGCCTTAGGAAGCCGCGGGTTTCTCTAACAAAGCCTGCTTCCTGCTCAGGTTAATCCTGCCTAACTCATCTATCCCTGTGACTTTAACCTTAATTTCATCCCCTATTTTGACTACATCCTCTACCTTCTTTATAAAACCTTCCGCCAGTTCAGAAACATGCACCAGCCCGTCTTTTCCGGGCGCGATCTCACAAAACGCTCCAAAAGCTACTATGCGCTTCACTTTGGCCGTATATATACGGCCAACTTCAACATCTTCAGCTATAGCCTTGATCATCTTTATCGCTTCTTCAGATTTGGCAGCATCGGTTGAAGCCACCAGTACACTGCCGTCGTCCTGGATATCTATAGAGGCGCCGGTCTGGGCGATGATCTTCTTTATGGTCTTGCCGCCCGGCCCGATAAGCTCTCCTATCTTTTCCGGATTAACCTTAATTACGCTGATGCGCGGGGCATATGAAGACAACTGCTCACGCGGATGCGCTAAGGCCGCGTTAATTTTGTCCAGAATAAAGAGTCTTGCTTCTTTAGCCTGCAGCAAACATTTGCTCAATAGATCCAGGTCAATGCCGTCTATCTTCAGGTCCAATTGAACGGCTGTAACTCCTGCCTTTGTTCCGGCGACCTTAAAATCCATATCGCCAAAATGATCCTCCAGGCCGGTGATATCCGTCAATATAACTGCTTTCCCGCCTTCTTTAACCAGGCCCAAAGCAATGCCACTGACCGCGTCTTTTATCGGTACGCCCGCGTCCATTAAAGATAAAGTGGCAGCGCATACTGTCGCCATGCTGGATGAACCGTTAGATTCCAATACTTCAGAAACAACCCTTACAGTATAAGGGAATTTTTCCTTGGGGGGCATGATCGCCAGAAGCGCCCTTTCCGCTAAAGCGCCGTGCCCTATTTCTCTGCGGCCGGGGCCCCGCACAGGCGCGGTCTCTCCCACGCTGAATGGAGGAAAACTGTAATGCAGCATAAAAGTTTTGTATTTCTGGCCTTCCAGCGCTTCCACCAACTGCTCGTCATCACCGGTGCCTAAAGTAGTAACTGCCAGGCTTTGCGTTTGCCCGCGGGTAAATAAACTTGAACCGTGCGTGCGCGGCAGCAGCCCTACGCGGGCCTGGATAGGCCTGATCTCTTTAAATCCTCGGCCATCTGTACGCGTATTTTCATTTAATATCTTGCCTCTTACCTGCGCTTTTTCTACTTCCTGCAGCCCCGTTTTGATATCCGAAGCGGAATATCCTTCTTCGACAAGCTTTTTTTCTAATTCCTTGGATAATAAAGCTACCTCTTCCTCTCTATCCTCTTTCTTGGTTAACTTATAAACCTCTTTTAGCCTGTCTTTAGATAACTCCTCGATCTTCTGTTGTAATGACGGATCTATGTTTTTATATTCAATCTTGGTTTTATCCTTGCCGTATAGCTTCTTGAATTCTTCCTGTATCCCGATCATACCCTGTAAATTATCAAAGCCGAATTTTACCGCTTCCAGATACACATCCTCCGGTACCTCTTTGGCCTTGGATTCAAGCATAACCACGCCTTTTTTATTCGCCACCACCACCACATCCAGATCGGAAAGCTCTAATTCCGCGTATGTGGGATTAAGAATAAATTCATTATTAAGCCTGGCAACGCGGCAGCAGGCCAAAGGGCCGTCAAAAGGAATATCGGATATTGACAATGCTGCTGATGCCCCGATTACGGCTAAGATGTCCGGGTCATTTTCCCCGTCACTTGACAAAACAATCGCCATAACCTGGACATCATTTAACAAACCTTTAGGAAACAGCGGCCGGATGGGCCGGTCAATAAGCCTGGCGGTTAATATCTCGTTCTCAGAAGGCCTTCCTTCTCTCTTGAAGAAACCTCCCGGGATCCTGCCTGCGGCATAGGTCTTTTCCTGATATTCCACAGTTAGAGGGAAAAAGCTTATGCCCTCCCTGGTTTCCTTAGACATACAGGCAGTTACCAGGACCACAGTCCCGCCGTACTGCACAGTAACCGAACCATTCGCCTGCTTGGCTATGGTCCCTGTTCCTAAAATCAAATCCTGTTTTCCAAACTTTACCTTTAGAATACTATCTTGCATAATATCTCTCTCTTAAGGATAGAGCCTCGATTTATTTTCTTAAGTTGAGTTTTTCTAAGACTTCTTCGTATTTCTTGATATCTTTAGTCTTGAGATAACTGAGGAGCCTGCGGCGCCTGCCTACCAATGAAAGCAGTCCGCGGCGGGAATTGAAGTCTTTTTTATGCTGCTTGAAGTGCTCTCCTAGGCCGTTTATTCTCTCGGTCAAGATCGCAACCTGGACTTCCGCTGAACCTGTATCGCGGGCGTGTGCCTTAAACTCACTTATGATCTTTGTTTTCTTTTCTTTTACCAAAACCAATTCTTTTCACCTCCCTCATTCTAAGTATTTCAGCTATTATATGTTAGTTTTTAATATAAGTCAACAAATTCGTATATTTTTTTATTATTCTATTTCCCGGACGCGCTGCCTGAATATTTTCTTCTGCGCGCGTTTACGCTTATCTTCCAAGATCCTTAATTTCAATCCCCTGGGGCGTTTGCGCTTTTGCCTGCGCAACTTTTCAACGCGGCCCCTCTCTTCGGACAATTTCTTTAAAATGCGGGCTTCGATCTTCTTCAACAAAAGCTTACGGGCAAAATAACGGTTTAAGGCCTGTACGCGCTCCTTTTGGCATCTTACCTCTATACCGGTAGGGAGATGTTTCAGGTATACGCAGGTGGAAGTCTTGTTGACATTCTGGCCGCCCGGGCCGCTGCTTCTTATAAAACTCTCGGTAATATCCTCTGGCCTTATACCCAGGCGGGACATCTCCCGCTTAAGCGCGTTCTCTTTATGTATTCCCACTCCGGAGCCGGGCATGCGCGCCTATTCCCCTTTATCCTTAAATACGTTTTTCATCTGCTTGCCGAAGTCTTTGAACTGCTTAAGGGTATTATTAATTTTATTTATCAGTGTATCCGGAGACTGGCTGGAAAGATTTTTTACTGCCGCCTTCAGGATAACCTTTTTTAATTCAGAAATACTTATGCCGGGATTATCCAGTTTCGTATTTATGATAAAATCCAGGTTCAGGTTCCCCTCTGTGTCGGTAAAAATATCCAGGGTGCTCCTGGTAAAATCCAGGCTATTCAGCTCCCCGCTCTCTGGCTGCTCTTCTTTAGCGTAAACCAGGTCGGAAAGTTTAAAAGAAGATTCTACATTTAAATCATTGTTCTTGGCCTTTAGCAAAGAAGAAAAATTCAGTTTTGCCGATAAAAGCTTTTTATCGGAAATGAAATCCCCGTAATAAGGGGAGAAATAAACGGCGTTTAAGTCTTTTATGCGCAAAACAGCATCCATGCTCTTGGTGCCGAAATCGATCCAGCCGGAGGCATCCATGCTGCCTAACGCGTTGGCGTCAGGATCAATTAAGGCTAAAGAAATTACGAATTTTGTATTTAACGACAACAGCGGAAGCGTAACCTTGGAAATACGGACGTTGATCTTATTAAGTATAACCTTATATCCTTCAGGGCTTATTTTTTTATCGGTAAATATGAACTTGCCGTTGTTTATAACTAACTTCGTCAAGAAAACCGGGGGTTGGCTGCCTTTTTGCTCAAGAACAGGCAGGTTAAAACTGCCGTCCTGGTTTTTCTCAAGGCTGATCACCGGGTTGGCCAGGGTTAACCCGTTAAGGACTATCTTCCCGGCAAAGAATCCCAATATGCTTGGGCTGACAGAGATCTTCTCGGCCTTAAACAAGTCTCCTGCCTTAAGGTTTATCAAATCAATAGTAAAAGGCAGCTTAAGGCTTATCCTGTCTAAACTAGCGCTCATTTTCAGGTTCTGCTCTATCAGGCTAAGTACCATCTTCTTGCCATAGGACGCGATAGCTATACCCAAAGAAACCCAGGCAGCAAAAACTATAATTAAAACCCAGATTATGATCTTATTTATTCTCTTCATTTGAAATCCTCTCGTATCATTCTACCAAATCAGGCAAGTTATGCAATAATTCTTTTTTAAGGGACGAGGAAATAAAAGGGACAGTCCCTGTCTTTAGCAGCTTTCGCGGCTTTGCTGGAGCGTGCATTAGAAAATTTTCAGCACACGGAACGCAAAGCCGGAAAGATGCTTTTTGGACTTACTAAACTTAGCTATTTGCACATAACCGAGAACGGGCAATATTCGCAGTTATGTTCCAGGCTGCTGTCTGCCTGGAAACCAAGTCCAGGATCAACTATCTCAGAAACAATAGCTTCTAAAGCCTTAAAGCTGATATCCATTACCTCTTTGGCTGTATCCGGGTTAGCCGATTTAATAAAATCTATAAATTCTATATCGCGCAAATTATACAAGGCGGCATTTAACGGCGTGTCTTTAAATTGACGGCTGGTAAAATAATAGTAAACCGGCAGCTGGAATGAATTAATAGCGCCTCTTATAGAAGCGCGGTCGCAGGCCATAGCCTTAAGCTTATTTAGCCCTGCCGGAGACTTAAGGTTGCCTCCGGTCTTATAATCGATAACCAGCAGCGATCCATCTTCAAGCTGGTCCACCCTGTCAATACGGTATTTGAACTTAAAGTCCCTGCCTAAGAAAGTTATTTTCTCCGCGGGCTTTCTGTCTTCAAGAGAAATTATCTTCTTTACTTTTCTGGCCCTTTCGCTATCAAGGAACTTCTTGAGCCGAAACTCCATTATATCCCTGACCATAAAAGAACCCGGGCCGAGCCGCCTCTCTAATTCAGAATCAAAGAACGCCTGGAATTCTTCAAAGAACTTCTTTTCGAATGCAGAATCAATAACCGGCTTCTTGCCGAGGAAACACCTGAAGGCGCGGTCAAGAAAAGCATGGATAAAATTACCTATATCCCTGCCTTCTAAGTCATCAAGCAGCTCTTCCTTCTTTTCCAGCTTTAACACATACAGATAGTAAAACTTAAGCGGACAATTAAGATAAGTATCTACGCTGGAAGGAGAATATTCAAATGTATGGGATAAATATTCTACTATTTTTTTATCTTTTTTAACGCTTACCCTCTCTTTCGGGCAGACATTCACGTTAAAACGGGCGCGCGACTCACTAAGCACATTAAGGGTCTTCTTTCTTTTTTGCTCCTGCCAGATAATTTCTTCTATAAACCTGCTTCTTTCCTTTTCCAGGTTATCATCGTAGACAAAATAAACATTCCTGGCTCCGGAAATGAGGCGCAGAAAATGATACCTTTGGATCTCCTCATCCTGTTTAAGCCGCTCTAAGCCTAATCCTTCCATAACCTGCCTGGGTATGAGCGGCTCGCAGACCCGCACGCGCGGCAGGACCGATTCATTAGCGTCCATAACGATCACGTTTTCAAAACTTAAAGAGCGGGTTTCAAAAAGGCCCAGTATCTGCAGGCCTTTTAAAGGAGAACCCTGAAAAGAGACCGCTTCGGACTGAAGTTTCGCGTCAAAGATATTGAATATTTCTTCTTTCGCGAATGGCTGATCTTTGAATTCAGCTCTCTTTAATTCATCTATGGACTCATAGACCTTTTCAATGATCTTTATGTTTAACGGGTAATTACCCAGGGGGCTTTTATTAAGGATGGCCTCGTTAAAGCGTTCCAGAGACTTTAGGAAGTCCCCAAAATTATTTATATCTTCCCATATGCCGAAGGCAAGTCCGTGTATCTCTAAAAGGGCTTTTTTAAGTTCCGGAACATCAAGCTTTATATCCATATTCAGCAGAGTATCTGCCGCGGACATATAAAGCTCTCCTAAGCCCTGTATTTCATCAAGCTCCACAAAGAGGCTCCCGCTGATAGCTGTTTTGAACATACCCTGGAGGACCTCTTCTACTTTATGGCAAAGCACACGGCTGACTGACTGGTCTCCCGCGATATCCAGGTTCTTGATCAAAGGATGCAGTAAAACCTTCAGGTAGTCTTTTGTGTAATATTTATTGCCCTTGCGGGTTGACTGGGCCTGAAATATATACCGAAAAAGGCTGTATAGCGGGCTTCTTTTCAAAGAATAACCCAGAGAAACATTAAAATCTTCCACGCATGAAGAAACCTCTGAAAGCAAAGGCATCAGATTATTGGGATCGGAAAGCACTATAAGTGTTTTATCCAGGCTCTTAGGGGGTATTTGCTTAACCAGTATTTCACGGACCAGCCCCACCTGCGAATGGCTGTCAAAACCTTTGTATATCTTGGGCTCGCAGCGTATTTCTGCCTTATCCGGCGGCGGTTCTATCTTGCACCCGAAAGACTTGGATAGGTCGTCAAATACAGGCCATTTTCTTTCATCCTTTTGGAAGAATAAGACCGCTTTCCCCTGTTCATAAAGGTGTTTTAAAATAATCTCCTCTGTTTTATGCAGATAGAAGAAGTTACATAAAAGAATGTTATCGAATTCTTCCAGTCCGGATTCTTTAATGAAGCTGGCAGCGTCTAGATACATAAGCCCGCGGGAATACAGGTTCTTCTCGCGCAGCTCCGCGTGAAACGCGCTTCTTATTTTTACAATATGCCCCAGGAGCTTATTAATACTCTCCGGGACTTCATAGCCTATATGGGCGCTCTCTTCAACCTGCCTTAGCTCCTGGTCATCTATATTTTCCAGGTCGATCTCATCTATAAAATCAGCTATTTCTTTTGCCCAGGGCAGGAACTGAGAAAACTTTTCCCGGTGGCGCAAGACCAGGGGAGCTTTTTCTTTAGCGGCGTTGTAAATTATATACGCGGCGTCAAGGCCGGGGACAGGACGAAAATCGTTTCTGGCGGAAACCAGATGCCTGATAAACTGATCGATCGCGAAAAACCGGGGAGGAAACAGGCTCGACTTGACTCTTCTGGCAAGCTCCCTTTTAAGGAATAGAGCCGGCCTCTTGCCGCCAAAAACAACGGCCAGGCGGCTTAAGTCTTTCCCTTTTCTAATGAAATTATCTTCAATATAATCGGCAAGGCGCGAAATAAAATCTTCATTAAAGTTATAAGTTATGATCTTATCCATTTATTTCTTCTACTTTAGCCTCTTCTAAGAACACCAGGTAACATTTGACGGTTTTACCGGGATAGATCTCTTTAATTATCCCCTTATAGGCGCCGAGCTGTTCTTTATAATCAGCAGCACCTTCTTGCTTTGTTTTATAATCAATTATCCAGATCTCTGTTTCTTTTATTATCAGGCGGTCAATACGCTTAGTAATTCCAAAACGGTCTATTACATCCTTCTCCCGGTAAACCAGGCCGTCGGTAACATAGAAAAATCTTCCTGCCGCCTCTTGCGCGAGAAGATTCCTGACTATTCTTTCCAACCCTGGCCAATCCTCAAAAGATGGAAATAAGGATCTTGCCTTACCTAATCCTTCCTCTATCGATTTTTCTTTATCCTCCTGGGTGAGGTTGCCGATAGAAGCAAGTATCCCGTGGAGTGCCTCTCCCCGCATAACATTACGCCTGTTCTTTACTGTATCTATATCCTGGAATTCATCTTTTAACAGGCTGTTCCAGTCGCGGTATTCAGGCGGCTCGATGAATAAAGAAGAAACATCCCTGATAGGCAGGCTTACATAACTGCGCTTACTCCCCTGTTTAAGCCGCTCTTCCGGAATAAGCAGCCTTGCTATGTTATTAGCTCTTTCCATCCCGAACGGGATAAAAACATAGAGCTCGTTTTTTGCCCTGGTCAAAGAAACATAAAGAGTATTCAGCTCGTCAATGAACGCCTTCTTGTATTCCCTGGTATATGCCTCATAAATACGCGAAGATAACAAGGCGTATTTCTTATCCAGCCTTAAAAGGGAGATCCCCTGGCCTGTCCGTTCAATCGTATAGGAAACTTTTGTCTTCATATCGCGCTCGCCGAGGTAATTTATATCCAGCTCAAAGAAGGGAATAACCACCGTGCCAAACCCCAGGCCCTTTGCCTTATGGATGGTAGTAACTTTTACAGCTTCAGTGTCTGATGAATTAACATAAAGCCGGTAATTATCCAACGCCTGGAAATATTCAAGAAAGTCGGAAATGCCCTGGCATTCCTCTTCACTGTCTTTTATAAGCTGGAGAAAATGCATAAAAAACCCCTGCTGGCCGGGGAAATGCCTGAATACGCCGAATTTCTTATATATATCTATGGTGAGTTCATATAAACCGACAAAACCTATGCGCTTGAAGAAAGGCTCTATAAAGTTATCCCAGGCATCAGGAAAAGCTTTCTTGAATTCCCGGTAAATATAGCACCCCTGGTCCCTGGACAATTTTTCCTTGATCTCGAAAAGAAAATCCTCGATCCTTTCTATATCCATCCCGGAGGCCTTAAGGAACATATCTCCAAGTATAAAAGAAGAAAAAGAAAGATTGTCTATCGGAGAATTCAGGAACATAAGGAAAGCTGTCAGTTCTTTTATAAGAATATTATTCTTTATGTTCAGCGTCTTGTCGGATTCAACGGGGATATTTCCTTCAATAAGCCACCCGCTTACAAGTTCTACTTCGCTGTTATCGCGGCAAAGCACAGCGATATCTCTTAAGCTAAACCGCGCCTCCTGCTTAAAATCATCCATGAGGGATAATAACCTCTCCCTTATCCGCTCATCCCTTAGCTCCTTATCAGCAGCCTCGATCAGGCCTATATTTACATAGCCGTCTTCGTGCTTTCCATCTTTCTTATATTCCTGCCTCGAACCGGAGAAAACCTCAACTATTTCCTTAATATCATCCTGGTTGAACCGCTTAAGCTGGTTATCTTCCGGCTGCTGGGCCGCTAAGAACTTTTCTAAATTCTCTTTGCCAAAAACCGCGTTATTGAATTCTACTATTTCCTTCTGGCTGCGGTAGTTGGTCTTTAAGGAATCTCCGCTTACGTAAGCGGCAAAATCTTTTTTTATACTGTTAAACAAAGAAGCTTCCCCTCCCCTAAAACGGAAGATCGCCTGTTTTTTATCGCCTACGTAAAAGAAACTGCCTCCTGTTGAGAGCGTTTCCTCGATCATCGGAAAAAGGTTACGCCATTGCAGGACGCTGGTGTCCTGGAATTCATCGATCAAGAAATGCCGCAAGCGGATCGCAAGCTGGTAATAAAGTTCGGGGACAGTTATCCCGTTTTCACTGATCAGGGAGTATGCCTGCTGGTTAAGTTCTTCCAGGAATAAAACATCATCCCTGCTGGCAGCCTTCCGGAAAACCTCATAAACAAGGTCGAATATATCGATATAACAGTTAAAAAGCGATAACGCCTCTTCTTCGGCAAGTTCGGAATTCCTTTGGCGGATACGGCTCCAGAGTTTTTCTATAGCCGCGGGAACTACGGGGCTGCCTTTTGTCACGGGAACGGTTTCCTGCATAAGGGTCTTTTTCGAAGTTATCTCCGCGAAATCAAAAGCCTCTTTATGCTCCCCTAAGAAATCCCTGATCAAATTACGGAATCTGCCATGCACGTTATCGGGAAGCTTTTCATAGAGAGACCTATACAACTTAAGCACTTCCTGCTTGCCTTTAAAGATATCCTCTCCCTTTAGATCGAATTTCTTAAATCCCGCTCCGTAGATATTTGAATAATAGAATAAGGAACCCATCAGGCCTAAGATATCCGCTTTCGGGAACCAGCTGGACCTCTCTTTTAAATAGATATACTGCTTTAGGAAATTATCGAAAGCCTTTCTTACCTGTTTGTCATAACCGGCCCTGTCAATACATTCATCAACGCTATACGCCAGATAATCCTGGCGGTTATCTTTTATCTTAAAGTTGGCGGATAAATTAAGCCTGTAGGCGCAGCCTAAGAGGATCATATTGATAAAACTGTCTATGGTCTTAACCTGGAAATAATTGTAGTTCTGGATAATATAATCCATCAACTCGGAGGCCTTAACACAGGCTTTCTTTTTATCAATGGATAAGCCTGAAAGAAGCCGGGCCTCTTCTGTTGGATCGGTAAATTTATCCAGGGCGATCTTTTTAAGCAACTCCAGGATACGCTCCTTCATTTCCCGCGCCGCCTTGTTAGTAAAAGTAATAGCCAGGATATTTTCTATCTGCCTGGGGATTGAAGAGTTATCCAGCAGGAGGCGTATATAGTGCGTAGCCAAGGCGTAGGTTTTACCGGACCCGGCAGAAGCGTCTGTGGCATAAACGCGGGGTTGGAGAGGATTAGATGGGTTTTTATCTTTCATATTATATAACCGTCCCCTTTATTTTAACTTGACAATAGCTTATTTTCAAGTATACTTTAATCCTTCGCAGAAATCACCGAGCTTTAGCCCGAGGGATTAATACTATTTATGATTTCTGCTTAAGGAGGGAGCCCCAGGCTTTAGCCTGTGGGGGGCTCCACTCTTTGCGGAAGAGAGGTGAAAAAATTATGTTAAAAAAATGTGTTTTATGCGGAAAAGGCGCGCTTACAGGAAAACTGGTTACCCGAAAAGGCCAATATAAGAGCAAAGGCGGCACAGGGAGCAAGATCAGCCGTTGGACTATGCGTAAGTTCTTACCCAACCTTCAGAAAATGCGTATCCTGGTAGATAACCACGCAAAGCAGGTGTATATCTGCGCCAAATGCATCAAAAAAGGCCTGTTTAAAAGAGCGGCTTAAAGCCTACCTGAAAAATATATCCTTTATTTCTAAAATAACTGACGAATTGCCCCCCCAGGTATCCATCCTGGGAGTATATACTAAGTCAAAATAATCCGCGTTCATAAGGCTGGCCTTCAAATGGCTCATTCCGAACCCTATCGCCTGATACGTGGCCTCGCCGTCGCTAACCCAGAATTTCAAAGTTTCCCTGCTTAAGGTTTGCGGTTCGCCCTTCCTTTTAAGATTCCTGGTATAAAATAAAGGTTCGGGGTTGCCGTTGCCAAAAGGTTCAAGCCTCTCCAGCTCCAGGGCCATTTTCTCATTCAGGCTGGATAAGGACAATTCCATCTCAATATCCAAACTGGGAAGCAGATCCTCCAATGACAATCTCTCCTGGGCTATTCGGTTAATATTACGCTTAAAATCCTCTATACTATTTCTGGTAATTAAAATACCCGCGGCGTGGGCATGGCCGCCAAAACTGTCCAAGAGCCCTTTACATTCCAAGAGCGCGTTAAATAAATGAAAGTTCTTTATTGAGCGGGCTGAACCTTTGCACAGATCTTCGCTTAAGGATATAACAATAGCGGGCCTATAAAACCTATCCGCTAATTTAGACGCCACTATCCCCAAAACCCCCTGATGCCAGTCTTCTTTGGCGATAACGATAACTTTATGCTCTTTAAAACTCACCTCTTTATTAATTAAATCCTCTGCCTCCTGTAATATTTTGCTCTCCACTTTCTGGCGCTGGCGGTTATGCGCCTCTAAGACCTTAACCAGCTCATCCGCTTCTTTTCTCTCCCGGCTCATCAGCAGATTCAAAGAAGTTTCTGCTGAGTCCATGCGCCCACTGGCATTAATGCGGGGGGCCAATATAAAACTAACATACGTAGAATTAAACTTACGGCCTTTCATGCCGGCATTCTCTATTAAGGCTTTTAAGCCTTCTTTTTTTGTCCGCGAAAGCCGCGATAACCCTTCTTTAGCTATAAGGCGGTTCTCGCCTGTAAGCGGGACACTATCAGCGATAGTGCCTAATGAAACCAGGTCTAAGTCTTCAAGCAGCTTCGAGCCTGTGACTGCCTGGCAGAATTTATAAGCCACGCCCACACCAGCCAGATCCCTGTATTTATAACCTGAATTCTTTAGTTTAGGGTTAATAATGCATAGGGCGGGGGGCAGGTCAGCCTGCGCGGGTTCATGATGGTCGGTTACAATCGTATCGATATTGTGGCGTTTGAGTTCTGCTATCTCTTTATGATTGCTCGTCCCGCAATCAACGGTAATCAAAAGTTTTACATCTTTGCTTGCGGCAAGGCGCGGGATGTCTTTAGTAAGTCCATAGCCTTCTTTGATCCTGTGCGGCAGGTAATGCACTGTATCCACGCCCATTTCCATAAGCGTGGATTTTAACAGGGTAAGCGCGGTTATGCCATCCACATCGTAATCACCAAAAACCATTACCCTTTCCTTATCCCTGGCCGCTTTCTTAAGCCGGTCTACAGCTTTACGCATATCCGAAAAAGAATAAGGATCCAGGAAGTGCCCTGAGCTTACGTTTAAGAATTTATCCGCCTCATCAATACTGCTTAAGCCGCGGTTTATCAATATCTGGGACAGGACACCGGATATGCCGAGCTCCTTGCTTAATTTATCCGAAAGCGCGGCATTAGGGGTGGGGATCTTTAATATCTTATGGCTGTTCATTTTAAACGAATGTATGCTTTACGGAGTGCGAGTGAACGTAAGTTGTTTGAGGGCGATCACATCTTAGCCGGGCTGGATACGCCTAATAACTCCAGGCCCGTTGAAATAACTGTTTTTGTTGCTTGGATAAGGGCAAGCCGGGCTTTAGTTAATGAATCACCCTGGCCTAACACGCGGTGCCGGTCATAGAATCTATGGAAACTCTCTGAAAGCTCCTGCAAATACACTGTTAACATATACGGATCAAGCGTGTTTAAGCAAATATTTAATGTGTCCGGGAATTGCAATGTTTTCTTTATCAGGGCCAGCTCTTCCTTTTCCTTTAGCGCTGACAAATCCGTATTGCTGCTTATTTTTACCGGGCTGTTTTGCAAAATACTACAGATCCTGGCATGGGCATACTGCACATAATATACGGGGTTTTCCGGTGTTTGCTTCTTGGCGATATCCAAATCAAAATCCAAGTGGCTTGAGGTGCGGCGCATCAGGAAAAAAAACCTGGAAGCATCCTTTCCTACCTCATCGAGCACCTCTCTTAGGGTTATATACTGTCCTTTGCGGGTAGACATTTCTATGGACTTGCCGTTCTTAAATATGGTCGCTAATTGCACGATGACTACCGATAAAGAATCGGCGGAATTATCCAATGCCTGGACCGCTGCTCTTATCCTGTTTATATAACCGTGGTGGTCCGGCCCCCAAAGGTTTATCAACCACTCAAAACCCCTCTTGTATTTTTCCCGGTGGTAAGCTACATCGGGTGCCAGGTACGTATAAGAGCCGTCGCTTTTTATTAATACCCGGTCCTTATCATCACCCAGCGAGGTAGATTTAAACCATAACGCTCCTTCTTGCTCATAGAGGAATCCTCTTTTCTTTAAAGAATCCAGCGCCTTATCGATCTTACCGCTCTTCCTTAAGGCTTTTTGAGAATACCAACAATCAAACTTTATCCCGAAATCATCCAGCTCTTTCTCGATTATATTCAATATACAGTTTGCTGCGAACTCTGAGAGGTCTTTTTCCTGGATCTTTCTGGAAAATCCCCAGCGCTTTGCGGCCAGGGACTGCTTTGCTATATCATAAATATAATCTCCCTGATAATATTCTCCGGGAAATTCCACATTCTCTCCGCTTAATTCCCTGCGCCTTAATGCCACGGATTTACCCAGTATATTTATCTGGTTGCCCTCATCGTTAAGATAATATTCCCTCTTAACCTTAAATCCCAGGTAATCCAATATATTCGCCAGGCTGTCGCCTACTGCTGCCTGCCTGGCATGGGCGACTGACAGGGGCCCTGTGGGGTTAGCGCTCACGAACTCTACTAAAACCCGTTTTCCCTTACCGAGGTCTTTACGGAGAGCCGCCCTTCCTCTTCTAAGTACATCTTTGAGCTCCTCATAAAAATACGTATCATTTAAATAGAAATTTATGAATCCCGCGCCTTCGATCCTGACTTCTTTTATGTAATCTTTAGCAGGGCCTTCCTCTAAGTTCTGCCTTATGATTTCTACGATATCCTTAGCGGCCTCAAGCGGAGCCTTCTTAACCAGCTTGCTTATCTTTAAGGCGATGTTACTGGAAAAATCACCAAACCGGCAGTCAGCCGGAAAATCCAGATATAATTCTTCATTATAAGGCTTATCCAGATTAAGGCCTTTTAACGAATCTTTTATCGCCATAACCAGCAAGTCTTGAATGTTATCCTTCACCTTAACACCGTCTCCTTGATTTATAACCTGTTTAAAGAAAAAACTCAGAAAGGGATAGTCGGGTGGGGAATTATTTTCTAGCGCCTCTGGGAATACTGACTCTCTTGGCATCACCCCATAAACGCTCTAAAGAATAAAATTCTCTCATCGGTTTGTAAAATATATGGGCCACAACAGAGGCGTAATCTAAAACCACCCATCCTGATTCATCGGTGGGGGAAACCTTCGAGAGGCATCTTATTTTATCTATATCCCGCCTTTCATCCGGCATTTCTTTATGCCCTGATGAAGGGCGGGACAGGTCTTCTTGTATGCCTGAGGCTATGGCATTCACCTGCCTCAATGACAACGCGCTGGCGATAACAAAATAATCGCAGAAGCCGGAAACCTTGCGCATATCAAGAATAATTACTTTTTGAGCTTTTTTGGCTTTAGCAACCGCGGCAATACGCAGTGCCGTCTGTTTTGAGTCTATTGGAGATCTCCCTCCTGCGAAGAAAATACTATTTCTTTCCTAAGATCTTATACATGCCCGTGCCGCAGCAAGTACACTTACCCTTTACGGCCAAGCGCTTGTTTTTCATGGTGACCTTCTGTTCGTCCTTCATTTCTTTCTTGCTCTTACACTTTACGCAATATCCGGTTTCCGCCATTTGTATCCTCCTTTTTAAATAAATGCTTGGGGTTATGGAGCCCGTTTTATACGTTCGTTTATATTAACATAGGTTAATCCGGCTGTCAATATATTCATATAATTTTCAAACCGTCCCTTATGTTTATTTGCGCCGGGATCCTATTTGGCATGGCGCTTGCTGTTATGTTTATCCTCGATCTCGCCGACTATCTCTTCGATCAAGTCTTCCAGCGTTAACAAGCCTAAGGTTTTCTTGTGTTCATCGACTACGATCGCGATCTGGATCTTATCCGCCTGAAAAGTCCTTAAAAGATCATTCACCTTCATCTTAGGGGGAACATAATACGCTTCGCGCACCAGATCCTGCAGCATAAACAAGCCTTTGTCCCTTAGTATATACAGCAGGTCCCTGGCATAGATGATCCCTATGATATTATCCACGGCTCCTTCATATACCGGAAGCCGGGCATGCCCTTCTTCCACGAAGATATTTAATAACTCTTCGGGAGAAATATTGATGCTGACGGAGACGATCTTTTCTTTTGGTATCATCACATCGCTTAAGCGCGTATCGCCGAACTCAAAGATGCGATGCAGCATCTTCCTTTCTTCATCGCTTACCACGCCTTCTTCTTTTCCCACTTCTATCATCAGACGTAATTCTTCCTCGGTTATTAAAGGCGATTTTTTAGAATATTTTATTCCGAACATCTTCAAAATAAAATTGCCTATCCACATGAATATGCTGATAACGGGACGGAATATCTTAATAAACAATTCCATTAAAGGCGCGGCAAATAAGGCAAATTTTTCCGTATGTTTTATGGCTAATATCTTAGGGATGATCTCGCATAAAATAAGCACCAATATTGTAGTTACTAATGTCGCTATAAGTACACCCCAGTCAAAGCCGAATACACGGACAAATATCGCCGTAATAATAGCGGACATAGCGATATTCACAAGATTATTCCCTACTAAAATAGCTACAATAAATTTGTCCAGGTTATCGACTAATCGCTGGATATGCTGGGCGCGTTTTATGCCCTTAGATAGCATATGGCGCAGGCGTATCCTGCTTAAACTGATAATTGATGTCTCTGAAACAGAAAAAAAGAATGAAAAAATCATAAGAATCAATATAAATATTATTTGGGGAAGAGACAATATTTGTTCCATTCTATTACTCCATGACGAGTTGTCTGCATACCTGTTCTTCGCTGTTTTCCAGCGGCCCGATAAGCGCCAGATTCAGGTTTTCTTTCTTGAATACGCGTTTAGCAACTTCTTTGACGTCTTCTCTCTTTATTCTGTTCACCTCTTTAATTATGTCTTCAAGGGAATAGGCCTTATCCAGGGCAGCCGTTGTTTCTCCTATCCAAAGCATATGGTCTAAAGTATCTTCCAGGGCGAGCATAAGCTGGCCTATGTAAAATTCCTTCGCGCGCTTAAAGGCGTCGGTGGTTACCGGTTCATATTTACATTTTTGCAGTTCTTTTAAGATCAATTTTATTGCCTCGGGCGCCTTACGGTTATCAATACCGGCATGTACTATGAAAGCACCTGTATCCTGATAACGCTTAACCATTGTGCCGATCTCATAGGCCATGCCTCTTTTCTCTCTCAACTCTTCAAAAAGCCGGCTGGACATATTAGCGCCCAATATCACATGCAGTATACCCAAAGCGTGCCTTAAAGGATGGCCCCGCTTAAAAGCGTGAAAACCCAAGGCCATGTGGGTTTGTTCCGTATCTTTATGAAAAACCTTAAGCTGAGGAACAGCCTGTTCTTCCTTAACTTTGGAAAAGGTGTTTATCCCCTGTTTTCTCTGTCCCGAAAAACACTTCGCTGTTTTCTTAACCAGCTTATCAAAATCCAACCTGCCCGCCGCGCTGATTACTATATTTCCCGGAGTATAATATTCCTGTTTAAATGAACTTAGATCTTGCCTCGTTAATTTAGTAACGGAGCCGGCTGTCCCTATTATAGGCGCTCCCAGGGGCTGCCCGGGCCATAGAAGTTCATCCAGTAATTCATACACATAGCTGGCGGGCTGGTCCCTATACATCTTTATCTCTTCCAAGATCACCGCCTTTTCTTTTTCTACCTCGGAACCGGGCAAAGAGGGGTTTATCACCATATCTGATAAGACATCCGACGCCAATTCCCAGTGAGAAGCGGGTATTTTTACCAGATAACAAGTCAACTCTTCGCTGGTAAAACCGTTTAAGGCTCCTCCTAAGCCCTCGATAGATTCTTTTAGCTTACGGCAGGAGTATTTTTTGGTGCCCTTAAAGAGCAGATGCTCTAAAAAATGTGAGATACCTTTAACTTTATCCGACTCGTATCTGCCGCCGGCTTTTATCCAGATACCCAGAGCCAAAGACAGCCTGTCCGGCATATCATGGGCAATGATCTTTAATCCGTTATCTAATATTGTATTTTTGTATTGCTGGATCATGTTTTTAAGCTCCTCACAAAAGCGCTTACCTTTTTAACTAAATCCGGGCTGCCGAGATTATCTTTGATATTTCTAACGATAGCGCTTCCCAGGATCACGCCGTCGGCGAATTTAGATATCTGTTTTACCTGCGCCTGATTAGACACCCCAAACCCCACGCATACAGGTTTACGCGTATATTTTTTTACTTCCTTTATTTTCTTAATAAGGCCTTGCGGCAAGCTCCTGCGCGCACCGGTAACACCGGTTAAGGAAACATAGTAGATGAATCCTCCGGAGACTCTGGATATAAATTTGATACGCTTAAGGCTGCTCGTAGGAGAAATAAAACATACCACATCAAGCCCGGCGATATTAGCACTTTTAATAAACGCCCGGCCTTCTTCAGGAGGAAGGTCCGGAATGATCACGCCGTCAACTCCGGACTCTCTTGCCTTACTGATAAATCTTTCTTCGCCAAAACAAAATATGGGATTGTAATACGACATGAGGCATATTGGCATATCCGTAACCTTACGGACTCTTTTTACCAGGCTTAATATGCCGGACAAACGGGTATTTTTCTTCAGCGCTTGCTGGGATGATTCCTGAATTACCGGCCCGTCAGCCAGAGGATCGGAAAAAGGCACTCCTAATTCCACGATATCCACGCCTATTTTAGCAAATTCCAATACCAGTTTTCCTGTAGTCTTAAGATCAGGGTATCCGGCAGTGATAAAAGCGATGAATGCCTTTCTGTTCCCCGCCTTTAACTCTTTAAACTTTTTGTCAATTCTATTCATTTGAAGACCTCTTGGGTATTTTACAAGTTTAATCTCTCCGCGACCGCGTAGGTATCCTTATCTCCCCTTCCGGACAGATTTACTATAACAAGAGAATTCCTGTTTATTTTAGCGGACAATGCCTTTAAATAGAAAATAGCGTGCGCTGGTTCAAGGGCGGGGATTATCCCCTCTGTCTCGGAGAGTAATTTAAAACCTTCCAATGCTTCTTTGTCATTAACTGCCGCGTAAGCTGCCCTGCCTATTTTTTTATAATAAGCGTGCTCCGGGCCTACCCCGGGATAATCTAAGCCGGCAGCGATAGAGTGGGCGATCTTGATCTGCCCGAATTTATCCTCCAGGACCATGGATTTTGAGCCGTGAAGGACTCCAGGCATTCCGCCTATCAAGGTAGCGGCGTGCTTACCTGAAGCAAGCCCCAGGCCTGCTGCTTCTACGCCGATGAATTTTACCTTCTTGTCTTTGAAAAATGGATGGAACAATCCCATGGCATTACTGCCGCCGCCTACGCAGGCAACCAGATAATCCGGAAGCCTTTTCTCTTTTTCTAAGATCTGCTTTCTTGCTTCCTTGCCGATCACCGATTGGAAATCGCGCACCATCATAGGATAAGGATGCGGCCCGGCGACACTGCCGATAATATAATGTGTTGTGCGCACATTGGTCACCCAGTCTCTTAGCGCCTCTGTCATAGCGTCTTTTAAGGTCTTAGACCCGCTTTTAACCGGAATCACGCGGGCACCTAATAGCTTCATCCGAAAGACGTTTAATTTCTGCCTCTCGATATCTTCTGTACCCATATAGATATCACACTTAAGGCCAAACAATGCCGCGACTGTAGCGGTAGCTACCCCATGCTGGCCTGCTCCTGTCTCAGCGATAATACGCGGCTTCTTCATTCTAAGCGCAAGCAGCACCTGGCCAAGGGTATTATTTATTTTATGCGCTCCAGTATGGAGCAGATCCTCTCTTTTCAGGTATATTTTATTTATACCTAAATGCCTGCTTAAATTCTTGGCAAGGTATAATGGAGTGGGCCGGCCGGCATATTCTTTAAAATAATACGCGAGCTGCCGGATGAACCTTTTGTCGCGCTTTGCCTTAAGGTATTCCTTCTCTAACTCATCTAAGGCAAAGATCAGCGTCTCGGGAACAAACCTCCCGCCAAAACCATTAAAATGCCCTGATTTATCCGGTAACATATCTCTCTCCTAAAAAATTTCCTGCTATAATTCCGGGGGGCTACCCTGAAGAAAATCCAGAGTTCTTTCCCAAAGCGCCCTGAAAACCTCGCCGAATTCTTTTAATGCCCCTTCTATGCCGTAGCCGGTAAAAGACAGGTAATGCTGCGAAAAATGAGGTTCAACGAAAAATATCTTATGAAAAGCGAATTTAAATGCCGCCAAGCTAAGGTATATAAATAATACTGCCAATATGAATACTATGATAAATACGATAAAACAATTAAAGAAACAGCTTTTCTGCCATCTCTTTTTAAGGAACTCGTTACAAAACCTGCATTTTATGGCGTCGTCCTGTATATTTTCCGCGCAATATGGGCATTTCTTCATTTTTACGCCCTCTCTCCTGCCGCCTTGATAAACTCTCTGACCTTCTTCGGGTCCTTTTTCCCAGGTTTTATTTCCAAAGAACTAGAAGCATCTACCCAGTCCGGCCGCGCGGATCTTACAGCTTCCCGGACATTCTTTTCGTTGAGGCCGCCTGATAAAAATACCGGACAGCTGATTTTATTATTTATCCGGCTTAATAACTTCCAATCGAACTTCCTGCCGGTCCCGCCCGCTTTAGACTTTACAAACGTATCAAATAAATAGGCGGATGTTTTATATCTTGATAAATTTTCCGGAGCTGCCGAGCCTTTTATTCTGAATACCTTAATTATTTTACAGCCGTCAAACCTGGCGCAAAATTCCGGAGATTCTCTACCATGGAACTGCAGCATATCCAGGCCGCATAATTTAACGGCGCGCCTGATCGTTTTTTCACGCGCGTTAAAGAATACGCCTATTTTTATGACCCGCCGGCCCAACTGCCTGATTATGCCTCTGGCCTTAACCGGGGCAATATAACGCGGGCTCTTCTTATAGAAAACAAATCCGAGCGCGTCGCATCCGGCATCCACCGAGGCTTTCGCGTCTTCTGAATTAGTTATCCCGCATATTTTTACTTTTGCCACTCACCATCCCATTATCTCTTCGATCTTCTTCTTTATATCTTGGGCTTCCATAAACACCTGGCCGACTAAAACCGCCTGGACCCCCAGTATTTTCAAGAACAAGATGTCCTGATAGCTTTTAATCCCGCTCTCTACAACTACGATCTTATCCTTGGGGATCAAAGGAAAAAGTTTTTCTGTAACCTTAAAGTCTACCTCTAAGGTGCGTAAGTTACGATTATTTATGCCTATAAATTGCACTCCTAAATTCAAAACCTTCTTTAATTCTTTTTCATCATGGACCTCAACCAGGTAATCAAGCCCTAGACTCTCAGCTATCCGCATTAATTCTGTTAACTTATCTTTAGTAAGCAGATCCGCGATCAAAAGTATGGCGTCTGCCCCATAAGCCCTGGATTCATAAACCTGATAAGGCTCTAAGATAAAATCTTTCCTTAACAAAGGCGCCTCTACCAAAGCCTTAACCTCTTCTAGATAGGAAATACTGCCTCCAAAATAATCCTCTTCGGTCAATACCGAAACCGCTTGAACTCCTGCCTCCTGATAAACCTTGGCGATATCCTGCAGGTTAAAATCCTGGCGTATCAGCCCGCGGGAAGGAGACATCTTCTTTATCTCAGCAATAAGGGATATTTGGCGGGGCTTAGTTATGGCTTCGATAAAAGGCCGGGCGGGCGGCAAAGCCTGTATCTTTGTTTTTAAGCCTTCTTCGGAAAGATTCTGTTTTGCCAGAAGGATCTTCTCTTTCTTCTTAACGATAATCTCTTTTAGTACGTCAGGCTTTGTCATCTATGGGAGTAGTCTCTTAATAACTCCAGTTTCTCTAACGCTTTCCTGGAATCTATGGAATCAATTGCTAATTTGATCCCTTCTTTCAGGGAACCGGCTTTATCCGCCGTATAAATAGCCGCGGCGGCGTTTAACACTACAATATCCCTCTTAGGCCCGGGCCTTCCTTTTAAGATATCGGTTATGATCCCGGCATTAGCAGAGGCGTCGCCTCCTGTTAAATCTTCAGGGCAAGCTTTAGCAAAACCAAGCGCCGCGTAGTCTATGGTATCTTTATCTACTTTCTTACCGCGTACTTCAAAAACATCGGTTAAGTCCGTAGTAGTTATCTCGTCTAAATTATCCCTGCCGCAGACGACTAGGGCGTGTTTTGTCCCTAAGTCCTTAAGCGTGTATGCCAAATTACGCGCCCAGGCGCTGTCATAGACTCCCACTAATTGGTGCGTCGCGTTGGCGGGGTTATTTAAGGGGCCCAAGAAATTAAAAATGGTCTTAGCGCCTATTGTTTTTCTTGCCTCCATGGCGTATTTCATTGCCGGATGCAGATTCTGCGCGAATAAAAAAGCGATACCAAGATCATCCAGGCAGGCCTCGAGCCGCTCTTTATCCATATTAATATTTATACCCAGGGCATCCATGACATCCGCGCTGCCCGACTTACTGGACACAGAACGATTGCCGTGTTTAGCTACCGCTACACCGGCTCCGCTGGCCACAAAAGCCGCCGCTGTAGAAATATTAAATGTGTGCTTCTTATCTCCGCCTGTCCCGCAGGTATCCAATACAACCTTGTGTTTCGTGCGTATCCTGGTGGCGTATCGGCGCATAACCTGGACAGCCGCGGCTAATTCTTCCGGTGTCTCACCCCGGGCATTCAGGTTGCTTAAGAATGAAACGATCTGGGGCGTGCCCGCCTTACCCGTCATTATCTCTTCCATGACCGCTTCCATTACGGAAGCGGTTAAATCACCGCCTTTTGATAATATTTTCGTTGCTTCCAATATCATTGCTTTAGAAAATTATTTAATATATCTTTTCCTGACTTAGTCAGGATAGACTCCGGATGGAACTGCACCCCCCATAAAGGATATTTCTTGTGTTTCAATCCCATTATCTCCCGCTCTTTTGTCCAGGCGGTTATCTCTAGGCAATCCGGCAGGCTCTTTTTATCTACCAGGAGAGAATGGTAACGCGTAGCTTCAAAAGGATCCGGTATGCCTTTAAATATCTCTTTGTGATTATGATAAATAAAGGAGGTTTTTCCGTGCATAAGTTTTTTTGCTATGATGATACGCCCGCCGTAAACAAACCCTATTGCCTGATGGCCGAGGCAAACACCCAATATGGGGATATTGCCGGCGAATTCTCTTATTACCTGGCAGGAAACACCCGCGTTCTCCGGCCTGCCCGGACCCGGAGAAATAACAATCTTCTTCGGCCTTAATTCCTTGATCCGTCCTATGGTTATTTTATCGTTCCTGAATACCTTAACATCCGCTCCCAGCAGCCCTAAATACTGGACGAGGTTATAGGTAAATGAATCGTAATTATCGATCATCAAGATCATTCTCTTTCTCTCCCGATCCTGGCACCTAACTTTTCTAACTTCTCTCCGATGTTCTCATATCCCCGCTCTAAGTGGTAAATCCTGGATATCGAAGTCTTACCGCTTGAAGCCAGCCCTGCTAAGACCAGGCAAGCGGATGCGCGCAGGTCTGAGGCCATAACCGGAGCTCCGGATAAACTTTTTACGCCTTCTATAATAGCATGAGGCCCTTCCCGCTGGATATGCGCGCCCATACGGTTGAGTTCAGCCACATGCATGAACCTGTCGGGATAGATCTTTTCGTTAATCACGCTTATACCGCCAGTTACGCTCATTAAACCCATGATCTGCGCCTGCATATCCGTGGGAAAACCCGGATAAGGAAGCGTAGTAATATTGACGGGCTTAAGCTGCTTCTTATAACGCACCCGCATGGATGTATCTGTCCTGGTTATACAGGCGCCTGCTTCTTGCAATTTATCAATTACCGCTCCCAGGTGCTGGGGCAGAATGTTCTTTATGAGGATATCGCCGCGGGTGATCAAAGCGGCTATCATTAATGTGCCTGCCTCTATCCTGTCGGGGATTATGGTATGAGTCGCTCCATGCAGGTGCTTTACGCCTTCAATTTCTATGACCGGCGTGCCGTGGCCTTTGATCTTAGCGCCCATTTTTATCAGGAATTCCGCCAAGTCCTGGACCTCAGGTTCGCAAGCCGCGGATTCTATTATGGTCTTGCCCTTGGCTAATACCGCTGCCATCATCACGTTATCCGTAGCCAGGACCGATGAACCGTAAACACCGCCTAAATACATATACGCGCCTTTAAGCTTATCCGCTTTTGCTACTACATAACCGGCCTCTATATCAATATCCACGCCCAGGGCTTCCAGGCCTTTGATATGCAGGTCTACGGGCCTGACACCTATAATACATCCTCCCGGCAAAGAGACCTTTGCTTTCCTGAGTTTACCTATTAACGGGCCTAAAACACAGAAAGAGGCGCGCATCGTAGAGACAAGCTTATAGTCAGCGATGTGATTTATGTTCCTGGTTCCTGATGAGACTACTGCTACGCCTTTCTCCATATCCGCGTTCTTGCCCAACGAACGCAAGATCTTAAGCATGGTATTGGTATCGCGCAGGTTGGGCACACCTTTAATTATACAGGCATCATCAGTCAATAATGTCGCCGCCAGTATCGGCAATACCGCGTTCTTAGCGCCCGAAACTGTTACCTCGCCTTTAAGTTTTATCCCGCCTTCAATAATCAGCTTATCCATTTCTATTTATAATTCTTGCGGTTATTACCCTGTCTATATTATTATAATCCTTAGCAATCCTTATTATCTCAAAATATCCGGATTTTTGGAAAATTTCTTTTATACTGTCCTTTTGTTTAAATCCCATCTCCATGATCAGGAACCCGCCATCCTTTAAGTAATCCGGCGCTTCTGCTATTATCCTGCGATAAAAGTCTAACCCTCTTTTACCTCCGTCTAAAGAAATAACCGGTTCATGCTTTATCTCCGGCTGTAGATCACCAATTTCGGCGGTAGCCACATATGGAGGGTTGCTTATGATCATATCGTAATTCATAAACCGTAATCTGCGATTCGTAAACAGGTCACTCTGAATAAACTTGATATTTTCAATAACGCTGTTTGACCTGGCGTTTTCTCCGGCTGTCTTTAACGCTTTTTCCGATATATCCACGGCATCTATCTTTACTTTGGGCATAAGCTTAGCCAGGGATACAGCAATACAACCGGAGCCTGTCCCCATATCCAGCATATTCAATCCGCGATCCCTCGGGGGCATTAAGAACTCTCGGGCGGCTTCTAAAGTTTCTTCAACTAAGATCTCCGTTTCAGGACGCGGTATGAGCGTATCTTTATTTACTTTAAACTCCAGCCCCATAAATTCTGCCTTGCCCAAAATGTATTGGATCGGTTCGCCCGCGGACCTTCTTTTTAAGACCGAAGCTATATAAGCTGACTTATCTTTATCTAAACAAGACCCTTTGTTTAAGAATAAAGACAGCCTATCGCAATTTAATACTTCAGTAAATAGAAGCTCAGCCTCGTTCACTTGGCTGCTCCTCTTTCTTTTCTTGATCCGCTTTTAACAGGGCGTCTGAAAGTTCATCCATATCGCCTTCAAGTATCCCCTCTAATCTATGTGATGTAAAATTTATACGGTGGTCTGTTACCCTGCGGTCGGGAAAGTTATAAGTGCGGATCTTCTCGCTGCGGTCTCCTGAGCCTATCTGGCTCTTCCTTTCCTGCGAAAGTTTTCTGGAGTCTTCTATCTTCTTGGCATCAAGCAGCCTGGCGCGCAGGATCCTCAATGCCTTGTTCTTATTCTTTGTCTGCGAGCGTTCATCCTGGCAGGCGACTACCACGCCGGTAGGGATATGCGTGATCCTGACGGCGGAATCAGTCTTCTGCATATGCTGGCCGCCGGGCCCCGATGACCTATAGGTATCTATTCTTAAATCCTTTGGCTCGATGACCAGGTCAACTTCTTCAGGCTCTATTAATACCGCTACCGTAGCTGTCGAGGTATGGATACGGCCCTGCGCCTCTGTCTCCGGGACCCGCTGGACGCGGTGCACCCCGCTTTCAAACTTAAGCCTCCTGCAGGCATCTTTCCCTTTAACGCTAAAAACCGCTTCTTTAAAACCTCCGGCCTCTGTTGGGCTCGAAAACATCAATTCCACATCCCATCCTTTGCTTACGGCGTATTTGGCATACATACGGTAAAGGTCGGCAACAAATAATCCCGCCTCATCGCCTCCTGTCCCCTGCCTTACTTCTACGATTATGTCCCTGCCCGCGTCCTCATCCTCGCCTGCTAAAATAACTTTCAGCCTCTGCTCTAGATCCTGCCTTTTGGTTTCCAGTTCCCTAAGCTCCTGTTTGGCTAATTCTATGAATTCTTTATCGTGCTTTTCTTTCAGCACAGCCTCCAGGTCGCTTGTTTCTTTAGATACGTTTTTGTATTCCCGGAACAAAGATACAGGTTCCTTAAGGCTGGACAGCTCCTTGGCGTTTTTATTATACTCTTCCTTATCGGAAACGCTCTCGTAGGAGGCCAGGAGGTGTTCTAATTCCTCATAACGCGTCTCTAACTTCTGCAGTTGTTCAAACATTTTTTTCATAAAGTGCCAGCGCCGCTGGCCCTGTTAGGGGTTTTTATTTCTTAGCGTATTTCTTCATAAACTTATCCACGCGCCCGGCAGAATCCACGAATTTCTGCTTACCCGTGAAAAACGGATGGCACTTTGAACATATTTCCACCCGGATACTCGGTTTGGTAGAACGGGTATGTATTGTCTCGCCGCAGGCGCAGACAATCGTGCTTTCTTTATAATTAGGATGAATCTTGTCTTTCATTTTTATCCTCCTGTAGTTTATTGATTCATGCTATTTAAGAACTCATCATTATTCTTTGTCTTGGACAATTTGTCAATCAAAAGCTCCATTGCCTCCACGTTACTTAGTTCATTCAATACCTTCCTTAATATCCAGATCCTCTGCAGCTGATCCGGTTTTACCAGCAATTCTTCATGGCGGGTATTGGAACGCTTGATATCTATAGCCGGATAGATCCTGCGCTGGAATAGATTCCTGTCAAGCTGCAATTCCATATTACCCGTGCCTTTGAATTCTTCGAATATTACATCATCCATGCGGCTGCCGGTTTCCACCAGTGCCGTGGCGATTATGGTGAGGCTGCCGCCTTCCTCTACCGCTCGGGCAGCGCCGAAAAACCGCTTTGGCTTTTGTAACGCGTTTGAATCTATGCCTCCGGATAATACCTTGCCGCTGTGAGGCATTACTGAATTATACGCGCGCGCCAGCCGGGTTATACTATCCAGAAGGACCACCACATCCCTCTTGTGCTCCACAAGCCTCTTTGCTTTTTCCAGGACAATTTCTGCTACCTGCACGTGCCTTTCCGGAGCTTCGTCGAATGTAGATGATATTACTTCACCCTTAACATTCCTCTGCATATCGGTAACCTCTTCCGGGCGTTCATCTATCAAAAGCACGATCAATACTACGTCGGGGTTATTGCCGGTTATGGCATTGGCGATCTTCTGCAGCAGTACTGTTTTGCCGCTGTAAGGCTGGGCGACAATAAGGCCGCGCTGGCCCTTTCCTATAGGAGTAAGCAGGCTCATCACCCGCATGGACATCTCTTCCGGCTTCGTCTCTAAAATAAACGGGCCGTTTGGATATATGGGGGTAAGATTATCAAAGAGCACTTTCTCTTTTACGTCCTCGGGATTCTCAAAATTTACCGCCTCGACCTTAAGCAGGGCGAAATATTTCTCCCCTTCTTTGGGCGGACGGATCTGGCCGCTTACGGTATCTCCCGTCCTTAGATCAAACTTCCTTATTTGCGATGGAGAAATATAAATATCATCCGGGCAGGGCAGGTAATTGTAATTCGGGCTGCGCAAGAAACCGAACCCCTCAGGCAGTATCTCTAAAACGCCCTCCCCGAACATAAGCCCTTCCCTTTCCGCCTGGGCTTGCAGTATCCTGAAGATCAGATCCTGCTTCTTCAGCCCGCTTACCCCGTTGGTATTTAATTCCTTGGCTAATTTGTTTAACTCCGTGATCTTCATTTCTTTTAATTTACCGATGTCTAACTTTTCCACGTCATCCTCCTAAATGAGCCCGCTAAAGATCAGGGGCGGATTGATCCCCGGAAGCCGCCTACCCGCTTTACGGCCGCAAGAGATTTCCAAATATCTGCTGCTTGTTTCCTGGTTTCCTGTATCGTACCATTATTGTCTATTATAAAATCCGCTAAACGCGATTTTCGCGCCAGGGGAATCTGGGATTTGATACGTTTTAAAATATCCGCCTTAGTAAATAAACCCTTGCTATAGATCCTTTTGACTTGTTCTTTCCTGTTTGTTTTTACTACGATTATTTTATCTACGGCCTTATTTAAACCGGCCTCAAACAAAAGAGGGGCATCTAAAACGATAACCCCTGCCTTTAGGGATCTTATTTTATTCCCTATGGCTCTGATAACCTGCGGATGTATGATACCGTTTAGTTTCAATAACAGGGGCCTGTTATTGAATACCACCCTGGCTAATTGCTTACGGTCAATGGTTTTATTCCCGCAAAGGATACCCTTGCCGAACGCGTTGATTATTTTTTTATAACCTGGCCCTCCCGGCTTTAAGCAGCCATGCGCCAGGCTGTCGGCGTCTATGATATAGGCGCCCAGAGACCTAAACATACCGGCAACCGTGGTCTTACCGCTGCCAAAACTGCCGGTAAGCCCCAGGATAATCTGTTTTTTATTTTGCTTTCGCCTTTTCATACAACTGCACGTATTTCTTAGCTGAGCCTTCCCAGGAATAATTGCATTTCATCGCGGCCACCACTAACGCGCGCCATTTTTTCTTGTCCTTAAACGCCGCGATCGCCGTCTTCATGGTCTTGACCAACTCATCGCTGCTGTAACGGTCGAATATAAACCCGTTGTCATTATTTACCGTGTCGGCTAAGCCTCCGGTCTTAAATACCAATGGGATCGTGCCGTATTTAAGGCTGATCAATTGGCCTAAACCGCAAGGCTCATATTTAGAAGGCATAAGGAATATGTCCGAACCCGCGTATATCTTATGCGCCAAAGAATCGTCGAATTTTAAGTGCAGAGAGATCACCTTGGGGTATTTTTTTACGATATCTTCCAGGATCTTATGATATTTCTGGTCGCCCGTGCCTAAGATCACCAATTGTAAGCCCATTTTACATATGGTATCTATGGCTTCGGCTAATATGTCAAACCCTTTCTGCTCGGCTAACCTGGATACAATACCAAAGACCGGAATATCCATCTTTACCGGGAGTTTGCAAAATGCCTGCAGGTCTTCTTTATTCTTATATTTATTCTGGATATCCTCAAGGGAATAATTCTTCACGATGAATTTATCATCCCGGGAATTCCAGATAGAATAATCCAGCCCGTTTAATATACCAAAGACGCAGTCGCGGCGTTTATTTAAAACCCCCTCCAGTCCGAAACCGAATTCTTCTGTCTGTATTTCTTTGCTGTATGTGGGGCTTACCGTATTTATATAATCGCAAAATTCCATACCGGCCTTTAAGATATTTATCTTGCCGTAAAACTCAAAACCTTCTATGTTAAACAGGCTCCAGTCTAAGCCCAGCTTGGAGAATTCCTCGCGGGCGAACAAGCCCTGGTAACCAATATTATGTATAGTCAATATTGTCTTTATACCCTTATAAAAATCGTCATTGGCGTAGCGGGTTTTTAAATATACCGGGATCAGCGACGCCTGCCAATCATGCACGTGGACAATATCCGGCTTGAATTTTATTTCTTTCAATAACTTTAACGCGGCATCGCAATAATAAGAGAACCTGTCTAAATTATCCGCGAAGTCTCCGGCCTTATCGCCGTATAAGCCGTCGCGGTTAAAATATTGGTCATTCTCGATAAAATATACCTTAATATTGCTTCCGATAATATAGTAGGGGATACCGGACTTCGTTTTTTTGATCTGCTCCTGTCCTTTAAAAGACTGGATAACCTTATATTTAGGGACAGCTACGATTACCTCATGCCCTAAGTCTTCCAATGCTAAGGGTAAGGCCCCTGCTACGTCTGCTAAGCCTCCGGTCTTGGCAAAAGGCACAATCTCAGATGCGGCTAAAAGAATCTTCATTCTACCTCCTTAGATGAGCCCCTTTTCGCATCCTACGAGGATGCCAGGAGCAATTGATTAAGCTTAAATAAAGATCAATAGGATGATAACTCCAGCCAATTAAGGCCGAACTTCATATCTACCTTGACAGGGACATCCAGTTCTAACACATTTTCCATCCTGTCTTTAACTAACCGCGCTAATCCCGCCAACTCCTGCTTGCTTACATCAAATACTAATTCGTCGTGGATCTGGAGTATCATCTTCGCCCGTAACTTCCCTGCATATATCTGTTCGTGTATCTTAACCATCGCTAATTTTATCAAGTCGGAAGCCGAGCCCTGTATAGGAGTATTCACCGCCTGGCGCTCGGCAAACTGCCGCATACCCTGATTTTTATTACTGATCTCCGGAATATATCTCCTTCTTCCCAGTAGAGTAGTTACAAAACCGTCTTTCTGGGCTTTGGATATCTGCTCCTGGATATATTCTTTTACCTTAGGATACCTTAAGAAATAGGCGTCAATAAACCCCTGGGCCTGGTCAACATATATTCCTAAGTCGCGGCTTAATCCGTACGAGGTGAGGCCGTAGACTATACCGAAATTAACTCTCTTGGCGGTCTCCCGCATTGTATCGGTGATGTCCGGCTCAGGCAAACCGTAGATTAAACTGGCGGTTAAACGATGGATATCATTGTCTTTCTTAAAAGCCAAGATCAGGCTCTCGTCTTTAGACAGATGAGCCAGGATCCTTAATTCTATCTGCGAATAATCACAGGATAAAAGATAATTATCCGGCCCCGAAGAGATTATCGCCCGCCTTAAGTTCTTCCCGATCTCTGTTTTTATGGGGATATTCTGCAAGTTAGGATTACTGGAACTAAGCCTTCCGGTCCCTGTCCCTGTCTGGTTAAAAGAAGTATGTATCCTGTCTGTCTGTTTGTCTACCAATCCGGGGAAAGTATCCACATAGGTAGTTTTTAATTTCATTAACTGGCGGTATTCTAACAGCAGCGCGGGTAATTTATGTTTATCCGCCAGGCTCCTTAACACCTCTTCATCTGTAGATGGGCCGGTCTTACTTTTCTTGACCACCGGCAGCTTTAACTTCTCAAACAGGATCTCCCTTAATTGTTTCGGAGAATTTATATTGAATTGGGTTCCGCTCATATCGTAAATATCTTCAATTAATTTTATCAGCCTTTTCTCTATGTCTCTGGAAAGTTCCTTTATTATCTTTAAGTCCAACTTTATGCCGTTTATTTCCATTTCCGCCAATACCTCAACCAGCGGCATTTCCAGGCCGGTAAAAAGGCTGGATAGCGATTTTTCCCGCAGTTCTTTTTCTAATTTCGGCCGCAATTGTATTATTAATTCTACAGCTCTCTGATTACCGATAACCTCGCCCGTGGAGATATCCAAATAATCCCATGCTATATCCTCTAAGCCGTATTCCGGCTTGGAGGGGTTAAGCAGGTAGGCGGCGATCATAGTATCAAAATATAATCCCTTAAGGCCGATACCCTCTTTCGCCAGAGATGTTTTTATTTTCTTAAGGTTATGGCCTATCTTCTTTACCCCGGGATCCTGTAATATGTTTTTCAGGTTCTCGCCTGGCCCATTTACCTTAAAGAACTTATCCTTCGCGTAAAACACCAGGTCTTGCGGAACCGAGCCATATAAGGCCAATTCCTCACACTGGCCCATCATGCCTTTTAGTTCCTGATCTTCCAATTCAGTTAACTCTTTATTCTCCAGGCTATGTTCCTCCTGGGGTAATTCATTTAAGAAGCGCTTAAACTCTAACTGTTTAAATAACCTGACCAGCTCTCCAAGATCCGGCTCAACGGGCTTTAATTCATTCAGGTTAAAATCCACATCCACATTTTTATTTAACACCACCAGGTCTTTGCTCAAATTTATCTGAATAGTATTATCCCGGATCGCTTTTTTTAGTTTTTCCTGCTTTACCTTATCAACATTGCTTAATAATGACTCCAGCGAACCGTAATCGCTGATCAACCGCAGGGCGGTTTTCTCTCCGATCCCCGGCACTCCTGGGATATTATCCACCGCGTCCCCCATTAATGCCATGATATCGGTTATTCTTTCCGGGCCGACGCCAAAACGCTCTAATACCTTTTTGCGGTCATAGACTACGCCTTCATCTTTATGCGGGCTGAATACTAACGTATCGTCATCTACTAACTGCAATATATCTTTATCCGAGCTTACTATGACCACAGATACCCCTTTTTCTTTAGCTTTCCTGGCCATGGTAGCGATAATATCGTCTGCCTCAAACCCCTCTTTCTGGAATATGGGGATCCTGTAAGCTGAGATTATCTGCTTGATCAAGGGTATCTGGCTGGAAAGCTCATCGGGCATCGGAGGCCTTTGTATCTTGTATTCCGCGAATTTCTTTTGCCTGAAAGTATCCCTGGAGACATCAAAACATACAGCTAAATATTCGGGCTTCTTCTCTTTTAAGATCTTGTTTAAAATATTTAAAAATCCATATACGGCATTTGTGGGCTGCCCTAAAGACGTGGAAAACTTAGGAAGCGCGTAAAATGCACGGTAACAAAAAGCCGTGGCATCGATCAGATACAATATTTTCTTACCCATTAAATAACATTAGGAATTTCAATTATGGTAGGGCTAAATCCTGTGGCTTTCGCTTATTTTGATAAGGCCCTTGTCCGGGTCTTATCAATAAAATCTTCGATCTGGCGATTAGAAGGATCCAACTGCTGGGCATCTAACGCTTCTTTTATGGCTGTCGCGTAATCACCCTTAAGATAACTCCTTTTTGCTTTATCAAAGTGGTTACGGGAGAGCCCTTTATCATCCTGCCTGGCAGCGGACTTCTGCGTCGCCACATCTCTTAATAATTCTATGACCTCCCGTTCCTGGGCATTTCCAGTGGAAGGATCATTTGATAAAGTAAGTTTTATGTCTTCCAGGCGCTTCTCTGCCTTCTGTGTCCAGGGATCATTAGGTAAACCTAACTCCGCCCTTTTCTGCCAATAAACGGCAGCCTTGCCAAGATCGCGCTTGTTCTCGTATAGCAATGCCAGATTCGTATAGGCGCTCATATAATCCGGCTCGATATTTATGGCCTTTAGATAACACTCCTCTGCCTGCTCAAGCGCTCCTCTTGCCTCGTATATTACACCCAGATCGTTAAAAGCTATGGCATACGAAGGATCCAACTCTACGGCTTTTTGATATAGGGTAAACGCGTCATCAATGTTACCCAGATGCTGTAATTCCAGCCCCTGAGCCCTATACAGCCTTGCCTCTTTCTGCAATCTAGACAGGTCTCTTTCTTCCTGTGGAGAAAGCAGGTCAGGGTAGCCATAATCACGGGATAAATCCAAGCTCGGCTGCTGCGGCGCGGCGTAAAGAAAAGAAGTAATACCCAAAACAAATAGTGTAATGGCTGTTTTTCTTATGCTATCTGGGAAGGAATTAATAGGCATTTGTTTTGAAAATATTATACACTGTAAACGCGCTTCGTCAAGGAAAAATTTAATGAGCGCATAACTTACGTTCGTGCGAAGCGCAACGTAAGTTATATGCGCGAATTATCCCGCCGAGTACATAAAAATTATCAAAGTTTCCGAAGGAAACTAAAGAGAATTTTTATGTGTTTTACGAGACGGGATAACGCATAACTTACTATTACATTATCGGTTCCATACCCAGGGCGGGATGGCTTACTTTTTCCAGGAACCTTAGCAAATCCTCTGTTGTCGTAGCTATGGTTTCGTCCGCGATCTTATCAATCAGATCCGGGCTTCCCAGCTCTTCCGCCCGTTTCTTCAATTTATCACCTAGGGCCTCTTTTAATTCCTTAGGCATCCAGACAACGCGTTTAAGGCCGCCCTCAGCCAAGATAAATTTCTTGCTTAATATATATAATTTGCCCACACCCAGGAAACCCGGAGTCTGGATCCCTCCGCCTACCGATCCGGCTAAAGCGGTAAAGGTCATCCCGCATGGCGTCTGGCCCGAATGATCGCGGTGCACAACCATCACCCCGTTTGCCTCCGGGATTATCGCGACGATACACTCAAAACAACCGCAGGAAGACTGGGGAGCTACCATTAGTGAATACATGCTCACACTCTCAACAGTCTTATTGGACTTCTGTGCCACGAATTCGTTGATATTATCCCACTGGCCCAACCTCTCATCGCGTATAGGGCCTTTTATTATGGGTTGATTCGGCCCTGTAGGAGTGATCTCAAAAGAGGCTTTCGCGTCCAGCCAGGAATACGCGCCGCATAATCCTAAGCGTTCAGGCGTAACAACGCAAACGTGATTAGGGGCAAATGACTGGCATAATAAACACGAATAAAACGTATCCACGCTCTCATCTACCATGCCGCTTATGCGTTCATCGCGCTCATCATAAACCTTCTTTACTCCGGCTAATAATCCCTCCAGGTCAGCTTGCCGCGTATAAAGCCTGACCTGCACTTTGTCCACGATAGCGCCGTATTCCTGATGTAACATGGCGTGCAGTATCACGCCGATATGTTTTAGCCTGAAGCCCTTATTAAAGGCATCTTTACTTATCCTGATCCAGTTCATATCGCGCTGGCCGATATGCATCAGGCCCATAGCGTAATTCATAAAACGGTGTATCTGGCGTTCCAGGATAGGCTCAAAATCCTTTTGCATCTTGCGTCCGGCTACCTCAACTACTATCGCCAGCGGCATAGACTTACTGCCTTTTTCAAGGCAATCTATATCCGGGCCTATCAATTCTACCTTACCGTCTTCAACCGCGCCGGTTTCTTTAGTAGTCAAATATTCAAAAGCCGTGCTGCTCTTTCCTCCGAACTCAGCATGCAATTGTTCTTTCCTGACACGCTCGCCTTCAAATGCCGCCGCGTAAGGTACCGGCACGGGAACGCGGGTGATCTTTACCTTAAGCCCTCTTATCTCTATGCATTTTGCCGCCAGTTTCGTATAATCCTTTTCCGTGACCAGGGCTTCAAATAAAGTAGTATCGATCTTGCCCAGCTGGGGAATATCTAAATCTGTAATAATAGGAAAACCCATGGCTAAAGCCCCCAGGCCCGTAGCCGCTAAAACCTCGTCTACATGCCCCAGGAGCAGGACAAACGCGGGGACTTTCTGCCGGGTGTATTTGAGAATGTCTCCCCACTGCCCGCTTTTTATCCCGCCATACATTAACGGCGCCCTTACCGCCCAGTTGACCGCGTAAATCGCGGATAGGTAATCTTCGCCTAAAGCCACTATATAATTATCCAAACCTATTTCTATATTTTTGCTCTCTAACTGCTTCTTCAGGCTCCTGCCGTCTATATTCCCCGCCAGGATACTCACGATGCTCCTGCTTTGGAAATCCCTTATCAGGCGCACTGCCGAATCTTCATCAGGAGCCGCGCCTAATATTACGGCAATACCGGCTATCCTGCCATCTACAAGCTGGATACCCAGCGACCTTAATAATGTATCCGGCAGGAATCCGGCATAATTCTCCCGCGGATGCTCTTTATTTGAATATTTAAGCGCCGCTAAGATCTCTTCGCAAAGAAGAGTTGCTAATCCCTGGTTAAGCAGGCCGCCTAAAGAATCGACGTTGAGGCTGCCAGGAGCTGCTTTATTATCGCCTAAGTCCTTGATCTGTTTTAAAGACTCCAGGCATCCGCCTAAATCTTTGACCTCTAATTTTAATAACGCGTTTATCAAAGGCAGATAATAATTAGTTTCCGGAAATCCTATGTTATGGCTGGCGCCTTTCTCTTTTATCGCCGCCTCTACGGCATCTTGGGCGGCTTTTAATATTGCCTGCCTGCCTGTAGCGGCAAGCTGAATTAAATCATCTAATGACATAGCACCTTCGCTTTTTCCTTCCAGCAGATTGATCAAATGCCGGCTGGCCAAAGTTCCCTCACGAACAGATTCTTCCCAGGTCTTTTCTGCTGCCGGAGAACCTTCTTTTTTACAAACGCTGCCGCAGGCAAACACGTTTTTAAGGTTCGTGCGCATATTATCATCTACTATAATATAACCCTGATCGGTTTTTATATCTGACTCTTTTAAGAAACCTGTCGAAGGGATGCGGCCTCCGGCTACTAATACCAGGTTAGTCCCGATAACCTTACCGCTGCTTAATTTCAACGCCTGCAAAGCTCCTTCTCCTATAAATTCCTGCGGCTGCGCTCCGGAAATTAACTCTATTTTGTCATTCTGGCCATGATAAACAAAATCCGCGTAAGCGACGATCTTGACCTCTTTACCTCTTAGCGCGGCTGCCTCAGCGATCTTTAAAGCCGCCTCATCCTGTCCTATAACACATACAGTCTGAGCGAGCATCAATTTATCTTTAACCAGCTTTGCGTCTTTTAGCGTATAAAAAGCCACTACTCCGTCTTTGGCCTTACCGGGTATATCAGGAAGTTTGATCACTGAGCCTGAGGCAATAACCAGATAATCATAATTGATCTTAGTATTGCCTTTTAAAATTATCCTCTGTTTCCTGGTATCTAGCCTCTCCACCTCTGATCCGGGCAGGAAATTTATATTATTTTTCTTATAATAATCCGCGCCGCATAAAAAAAGCTCATCATCCTTTACCGATCCGCTTAAATAATCGGCAAGCAAGTACCTTTTATACGCCGGATATTCTTCTTTAGAGATAACGGTTATTTCCTGGGCAGGAGATCCCTTAAGCAGATTTTCGCAGGTGGAAAAACCCGCCGCGGAATTACCAATGATAAGTATTTTAGCCATTGTTATAGTCCGGAGGCATCCAGGAGGCGAGGAAGAATTTTATCCTGGCCGATGGGCATAATATGGACACCCTGACAGGCACCTTTTAACTCTTTTATCAGCCGGGCGGCGATCTCTATTGATTTCTCCGTCCTGTTTTTGGCCTCTTCCATTTCTTTTATCAGGTTATCGGGCACGAATACTCCCGGGATATTTTTATTCATATACCTTGCCATATCGGCGGACTTTAGAATAACCACCCCCGCTAATATAACGGTTTTCAAGTGTTTTATCTTATTTAAGAAACCTAGAAAGGCCTTTATATCATAGACCGGCTGCGTCTGGAAAAACTCAGCGCCGGCAGCAATCTTCTTTTCCATTTTAATTATCTGCGGCTCTATGGGGTCTGCGCCGGGGTTAATTACCGCCCCCATGCAGAATTTTGGCGAAGCCCCCTCTAATTTATTGCCATTCATGTCAGAACCTTCCTGAAGTTTCCGCGCGGCCTGTAAAAGCTGCACTGAATCCAGGTCAAACACCGGCTTTGCTTCAGGATGGTCTCCTAGCGCGGGATGGTCTCCGGTTAAGATAAGCAGGTTTCCTATCCCCAGGGATGCCGCTGACAATATATCGGATTGCAGCGCGAGGCGGTTCCTGTCACGGCAGGTAACCTGTAATATCGGCTCAAAACCTTTTTGTTTTAAGAGCGCGCATACCGCCAAAGAACCTAACCGCAGCATTGAACTCTGCAGGTCAGTAACATTCATCGCGTCAACCCTGCCGCGGATAAGTTCGGCATTCTCCAATATTGCCTTGGTTTCTATTCCTTTGGGCGGGCCGATCTCTGAAGTAACCAAGAATTTCCCTGATTGCAGCTTCTCTTTAAAAGTCATGACAGCCCCTGTAATTTTGCCGCCGTAACTAAATTACGCATCAGCATTGTTACTGTCAAGGGCCCTACTCCTCCGGGAACAGGAGTGATCCAGGAAGCGCGCTTTTCTGCTGCCTCAAACTCCACATCACCTACAATTTTATCTCCCAAGTAGTTTATACCCACATCTATCACCACGGCGCCTTTTTTGATCCATTTTCCTTTTATAAAGCCGGGCTTGCCTACTGCCGCGATTAAAACTTCAGCACGCTTTATATGCTCTTCTAACTTCTTAGCTTTAGATGTCCCGCCATGGCAGATCGTAACTGTGGCTGATTTAGCCAGCAACATCATTGCCAAAGGCTTGCCTACGATCTGGCTGCGGCCTACTACCACGGCTTCCTTGCCATGAAGGTCTATACCTGTTTCTTTTAACAGCTCCATAACTGCCGCGGGTGTACAAGGCATCAAAGATAATCCGCCAACGGCCCGGCCACCTTTACCTTCATTGGCAAGCGGAACAGATTCTCCTAACAGCAGCCTGCCTATATTAACCGGATGCACGCCTTCCACATCTTTCTCCGGAGAAATAAACTGGCTTATTCTTTTATAATCTAACTGGGAAGGCAGCGGCAATTGGATAATTATGCCGGTTACAGAACCATCTAAGCTTAATTTTTGAATAAGCTCTATTAAAGATTCCTCAGAGGTATCCTGGCCTAATCTTTCCAGGCGGTAGCCTATGCCTAATTTTTCCGCGGCCCTCCGCTGTGATTCCCCGTAGGCGCTGGCGTCCGGATTATCGCCCACCTGGATATTTGCCAGGATTAATTTTTTCTTAAAGGACAAGACCTCAAGCCTTATCTTCTCCTGTAAATTCCGCGCGACAGGCTTACCCTCTAATAATTTTGCCAACTCTCTCCTCCGTCTTTTGCCTCATTTTACCGGCCAAGGCCAGCTTCCGCGCTAATTCTTTCCTTACGCTTCGGGACAGTTTTTTATCTCCCAGGCATTTTAAATTTATTTCCACGTTAAAATACGCCGAAGCCAGGGCTGATTCTAAAAGCGCGGCCGCTACTGCCACATCGCTTATTAATCCCTCATTCCCCTTTTTTATCAATACGGGGCATAATTTTATCCCTTCAAAACAGAGGCGGGCCACCATAATAGGGATATCCAGGCAGCCTCTCATATTTTTGCTTTTATAAACTACGACATCCATATCCACTAAATTTAAAAACTCGCTTCTTAATTTCTCTGACTTCTCCAATATATTCTTTAACTCTTTCTCATATTTGGCATAACGGGGCTTACCTAAAGTAAAATTGACCACCATACTGATCAAAGATGCCCCCAAGGCCGCGCCCAGGGCCGCGGCTGAACCGCCTCCCGGAGCGGGAAGCTTTGCTGACAGGTCATCCAGGTATTTTTTTAAAGATCCGTCTTTATATTTCATGATAATCCTGTGATCTCCCCTTGCCCGTCAATGTCAATACCTTCTCCCACAGGATGCGTGGGCAGGCCCGGCATGGTTTTCATTTCCCCGCAAAGCGGATACAGGAATCCCGCGCCGATAGAGGCGCGTACATCCCTGACAGGCAGGACAAAATCTCTTGGCCGGCCCTTAAAGTTGGGGTCATGCGACAGAGACAGGTGCGTTTTAGCCATACAAATAGGCAATTTATCCCAGCCCATCTGGGTGTATTTCTTGATTTTGGCATCAGCCAGATCCGAATATTCTACATCCGCGGCGCCATATATCTTAGCGGCAATGATCCTGATCTTATCTTTTATAGCCATATCCAAAGGATAAAGGAATTTAAATTTCTTGGGTAAGGCGGCGGCTTTTATTACTGCCCGGGCTAGATCCAACCCGCCTTCTGACCCCTTCTTCCAGACTTCACTTATTTCGCAGCCGTCCGCGCCTAATTCCAGGGCCGCCTTCTTAACGAATTCAATTTCTTTTCCGGTATCGGTGCTAAAAGCATTGACCGCGACTACCACAGGCACACCGAAGATCTTAACATTTTCGATCTGCTTGGCTAAATTACACAGGCCTTCCTGTATCGCCGGGATGTTTTCTTTCATGAGCCCTTCATCCAGGGGTTTACCGGCAACTATCCGGAATTTTCCGCTATGTGCCTTTAAGGCCCGGATAGAACAAACAATTACCGCCGCGTCAGGGACCAGTCCGCTCGCGCGGCATTTAATATCAAAAAATTTCTCCGCGCCGCAATCAGCCCCGAATCCGGCTTCGGTAACCACATACTCGGATAAGGCCAAGGCGATCCTATCCGCCAATATAGAATTATTCCCGTGGGCGATATTAGCAAAAGGCCCCGCGTGCACAAAACAAGGAGTATTTTCAATAGTCTGTATCAGGTTCGGCTTGATAGCGTCTTTTAAAAGCGCGCTCATGCTGCCGGCTACTTTTATGTCCTCGGCACTGACTGGCCTGCCGTCAACAGTATAAGCCAGGACAATCCTGCCCAAACGCTGGCGCAGGTCTTTTAAATTATCGCTTAAAGCAAGTATAGCCATGATCTCGGAAGCCACTGTAATATCAAAGCCCGTATCGCGGGGGATCCCGTCATCTTTAGTGCCTAAACCAACGCGCACATTTCTTAAAAACCTGTCGCTTACGTCCACGACCCTGCGCCAGGTAATAGTATCAGGGTAGATATCCAACCGGTTGCCTTTAAATATAGCGTTATCCAGGAACGCGGCGGTCAAATTATGGGCGATACCTACGGCATGCACATCGCCTGTAAAATGCAAATTAAAATCTTCCATGGGCAGAACCTGGGAATACCCGCCTCCCGCGGCACCGCCTTTGATGCCGAATACAGGGCCTAAAGAAGGCTGCCGGATACATGTGGAAGCCAGTTTTCCCAGTTTATTCAAAGCCATAGAAAGCCCTATAGTAGTTACAGTCTTACCTTCTCCTAATGGCGTAGGCGTGATCGCTGTAACGAGAATATATTTCCCCTGGGGTTTAGCCTTAATTTCTTCTAAGATACCTAAATCTATCTTAGCGATATGCCGGCCGTAAGGAATAAGATATTTCTTGCTTATCTTTAATTTCCCGGCGATATCCTCTATAGGTTCTCTTTTTGCCTTTTGGGCTATTTCTATATCTGTAAGCATCTTTTTAATAAGTAAAACTCCTGTCTAATTCAAAGGCATTCCTGATCAGATCTATTTTTTGCCCTTCTGCTGCCAACACCACAGAGACAACATCAAATCTAGCGCTCTGGCCTAATAGATCATTATTTTTAAGGAATTCAAGCGCCGCTTTAGAGATCTGCCTCTGCTTGCTTCTTAAAACCGCTTCCTGGGGAAGCCCAAACCTATCAGAACTTCGGGTCTTTACCTCAACAAAACACACTACGCCTTTTTCCCGGGCTACAATATCTATTTCACCTAACCTGGTCTTATAATTCCTGGCTATGATCTTATAACCGGATTCTCTTAAGAAACCCACGGCCAGATCTTCTCCGGTTTTACCCAAATACAGGTTTTGTTTAGACACCGCAAAAGCTTTTTCTATGGATCAGAGACGGCCCTATCCTCTTTAACACTGCCCTGTGCATATTTGTAGGGTAGCCTTTATGCCTGATGAATCCGTATTCCGGATATAGTTTGTCGTATGCTTTCATGATCCGGTCCCGGATGACTTTAGCCAGGATGGAAGCGCAGGCGATACTCTTGGACTTGCCGTCTCCTTTTATAATACTGGTATATGGCAAGGAGATATCCAGGGTTAAATTACCATCCACAATAACATGTATGCGCCGGGTTTTAGAAGGAGATAATTTACCTAACAGGGAGGCGATTGCCTGCCGCATGGCTATGCGCGTAGCCTCCAGGATATTCACGCGGTCGATCACTTTTTCATTTACTACGCCGACGCCAAATTCAGATTTATCGATAATCTCCGGGAACGCTTTCTCCCGGCTTAAGGAGGTTAATTTCTTCGAGTCATCTATGCGGTTCTTAAAGAGGTAGGTATTTAATGCCACTGCCGCCGCTACCACAGGCCCTGCCAAGGGCCCCCTGCCTGCCTCATCAACTCCGATGATCAGGTCAAAACCTTTCTTCTTCAGCTTTTTCTCGTAATAGAGCACGGAATTTATTCTTTTTCTTCCCTGGCCTCGATCTTTGTAGCTTGCTTTCCAACCTTGCCTCTTAAATAATAAAGCTTGGCTTTCTTTACCTTGCCCGAACGTATGACTTCGATGCGTTCAATGCTTGGCGAATACACAAGAAAGACACGTTCGATACCCTCACCGTAGGAAATTTTCCTCACCGTAAAACTCTGCTTTACCCCGCTGCCTTGTTTTACGATAACCACCCCTTCAAAAGGATGCAGGCGTATTTTATCAGGGCTCTCGGGTATTCTGACCAAAACCTTTACCGTGTCGCCCACGCCAAACTGCGGCACCTCTTTTTTAGCATATTCCTGTTCAATAAGCTTGAGCTTGTCCATTATTTATTTCTCCTTTCTATCGTTTCCACGTTGTAGAAGATCCGGTCTTCTTTGTTTTGTCCTCTTTAAAGCTTCCTTAGCTCTCCAGGCCTCTATTTTCTTATGGTCTCCGGATAAAAGAACCTCCGGCACGCGCATACCCTTAAAATCCGCGGGCCTTGTATAATGAGGGTATTCTAATAGATTACCTTCGAATGATTCAAAATTCAAGGAATTTTTATCACCCAGGACTCCGGGTATAAGCCGCGTAATAGAGTCGATCAAAACCATTGCCGGCAATTCTCCTCCGGTCAGGATATAATCGCCAACAGATATCTCTTCATCCACAAGGCGCCGCCTGACTCTCTCGTCTACGCCTTCGTAATGCCCGCATATTAAAACCAGGTGTTTGTGTTTAGCCAGGCTTCTTACTGTTTTTTGGTCTAATTTCCTGCCCTGGGGGCAGAGCAAGATCACCCGCGGACGGCCCGAGGAAGAAAGCCGTTTAATATGCTTAACCGCGTTAAATATAGGCCCAGGCCCCATCACCATACCGGAACCTCCGCCGAAAGGGCGGTCATCAACCTTTTTATGCTTATCGCTGGAATAGCGCCTTAAGTCATGGACGCGGAATTCTACCTTGCCTTTATTTTGCGCCCGTTTTACTATAGACTCATTCAGCACAGGCTTAAACATCTTTGGGAATATTGTAATAATATCGATACGCATAATATTACAGTAGGTAGTATGTAGTAGGTAGTAGGTAGTATGTAGGTAAAACCCTAATCCCTATCTACTACCTACTATCTACTTTTGTTATAATTATTCAAGAAGTTTTTCTTAAACTCCGTGAACTTATCTTCAACAACCGCGTCTCTGATCTTGCGCATTAATTCTAAATAGAAATGAATATTATGCAGAGAGACTAAGCGCGGGCCCAATATCTCATTGGTATTAAATAAATGGCGCAAATACGCGCGGCTGAAATTCTTACAGGTATAACAACCGCAAGCCGGATCCAGGGGCCTGAAATCTTTTAGAAAAGGAGAATTCCTGATCGTAAGCTTGCCTTCGCTCGTAAACGCGCTCCCATTCCTGCCGTAACGGGTAGGGATAACGCAATCAAACATATCCACGCCTGAGCCGACAGCTTCAATTATGTCCTCCGGCAATCCCACTCCCATAAGGTAGCGGGGACAATCTAACGGCAATAAACCAGCCGTAAGATCTACTATCTCATACCTTAAATTCTTGGGTTCGCCAACCGAAACTCCGCCTATGGCAAACCCTTCAAAACCTATATCCCTAAGCTGGCACACACACTCTTTACGCAGGTCTTCATAGGTTGTTCCCTGCACAATACTAAACAATAGGCCCTTACTGGCTCCAGACTCCTGACTATCAATTACAAACTGCTTTGAACGCTTTACCCAGTCAATAGTCCTCTTCATGGCGATCTCTGCCTGGCCCCTGGCACAGGGATAATGCACGCATTCATCCAACGGCATTATAATATCCGAGCCCAGATCCTGCTGTATGCCTATGATGTCTTCAGGGGTTAAAAAGTGTTTCAAGCCGTCGATATGAGACTGGAACTGGACTCCCTTGTCACTTACCTTTCTTAACAGCGCGAGGCTGAATATCTGATAACCGCCGCTGTCTGTCAGTATCGGTTTTCGCCAGGATATAAATTCATGCAGTCCGCCGGCAGCCTTGATTATTTCTCTACCCGGACGCAGGAAAAGATGATACGCGTTAGATAAAATTATCTGCGCGCCGGCTTCTTCTATATCCTGAGGCGATAAGGCCTTGACCGTGCCTTGAGTCCCCACCGGCATAAAACAGGGCGTGTCGATCTCTCCGCGGGCAATAATTAATTTTCCTAACCGGGCTTTACTATTTTTATCCTGATGAATAAAATTGAACATAAAGTTAAATTATAAGCATGGCGTCGCCATAACTGTAAAACCTGTATTTCTTATCTATGGCTTCCTGATACGCTTTTTTAGCCAATTCCTCTCCGGCAAAAGCGCAGACCAGCATAAACAGGGTCGTGCGCGGAAGATGAAAATTCGTCAGGAGGCAGTCTGCTATCTTAAATTTGTATCCGGGGTAGATAAATAGGTCCGTATGGCCTTCCTGGATCCCGCCGGCATAAGCCTCTAACGCACGCAATGAAGTTGTGCCTACGGCAAATACGCGCGACTTTCCTGACCGGGCTTTATCTATCAAGCTCCTCGCGCTTTCGGAGATCTTAAAGTATTCCGGCTCCATCTTATGCTGCGAGATATCATCTGCCTTTACCGGCCTGAATGTCGCGTAGCCTACATGTAAAGTTATATAAGCGACATCTGTTCCCGAGAATTTTATATTGTCTAAGAGTTCTTTGGTAAAATGCAGCCCCGCGGTAGGAGAAGCGATAGCGCCCTCTTCGTTGGCATACACTGTCTGATAATAAATATCGTCCGTATCCAGCGGGTCTCTTTTTATATATGGCGGCAAAGGCATGGACCCTAAGCTATAGACTGTATCGGCGTCTTTAGCGTTAAAAGTAATTTCATTCTTAGCGCTGACCAGCCCTGAAACACTGCCACCGTTAAATAGTACCCTCTCGCCAATCCTTACACGGCTGGGCTTTATCAAAGCCTTAAAAGTCAACCCTTCCTTACGGCCAAGTAAAAGAACTTCAACCTTGCCCGAGGTCAACCTGGAGCCTTTCAGCCGGGCGCGTAAGACTTTAGTATCATTTAAGACTATCAGGTCGTCTTTATTAAGATACTTCGGGAGATCTTTAAAAATACAATGCCTGATCTCGCCTTTCAAACGGTCCAGTAACAGTAACCGCGCGGTATCCCGTTCTTTTAACGGATATTGCGCGATAAGTTCTCCTGGAAGATCGTAATTAAAATCTGATAACCTTAACATCGGTCCCGGGGTAATAATATTTAAGTATCTCGTCTGCGCGATAACCCTGCTTTGACATAAAGTAAGCGCCCCATTGGCACAGGCCCACGCCATGGCCCCAGCCAACACCTTCGAATACCGCGTCATTTTTAATGACGCTTACGGTAAAATTGGCGCTTTTAATAATATTAGGCCCGACTATATTCCTAAAATCCTTAGCGCTGATCTTTAGATCCTTTTTCGCAGATACCATGTTTAAATCCGTAACGCGGCCGGACTTATCCCGGCCTGATACCACTATATTTTTTATGCCGTTTATCTTCAAACCAGCTCCTGCCAGGCTGTCCTCAATATCCTCTAAGGCCAGCACATAATGCCAATTAAAACGCGGCGAATCTTTGCAGAAATTACAGGGCAGGCCTTTTAAAGGAGGCATATCTATGTTCCAAAGTAAAGACGCGTCTTCGGTATGGCCGCCGCAGACAGCATGAAAATAAGCGGGGATTATTTTATCTTTATAAGTAAGTATGCGGCCTGAAGTAGCATCAACCGCTTCAGTGGTGCGGCTGCGCTCAGAGGTCCTGCCGCCGTAAACCTGGGAATATATATCGCTGGTGACATCGTAATCTTTGGACTTATTCTCCTGCATCTGATAGGCCGCGTAAGTACGGCTTACTATTGCCTGCGCCGCTAATGCCTCCATCGGCCAATAATGCGATACCTCATGGTATAAAATACCTTTTATGTAATTCTCCAGGTCAATATAATTTACTGCCAGGATCCTCGCGTCGTCCTTTTTTATCAGTTCAATACTGCCCCTGAACCTGCGCCCGTTAACTAAGATCACTCCTGTTCCATCGGTCTTTATAAAAAGCCTTGGTAAGCTGGGGATCGCCTTACCCAGTAAAATGCCGTTTTTTTGGGTAGTCGCCGTGGTCTTTAAACCATAACCGCTGGATAGGGTCCTTCCAGCGGCCGGATCAACTATTTCATAATAACCCGGCACCTTAAGGTTTAAGGATACCGCGTCCTGGGCTATCGCTACGCGGATGTATTTACCCGGAGGCTGCGCTAAGCATGCCTCTTGCGGCATAAATACCACCGAAATAATAATACTTGTTAATATAGCAGCCGCTTTCCCGGTTTCCCGCATCTTTCTATCTCCGAATAAATGCACCCGCAATACTTCTGGCAGTATATGCCCTTCGCCTTTGCTTCATCATGCGCTTTTTTAAAGCCGGGGCGAAAATCTTCATAATAAAATACTACCCCTTCTTCCCGGGCGATATCACATCCGATCTGTTTTAGTTGTTCCTGGTCCTGATAAGGGCTTACTAAAAGAGTAGTGGAAAAATAACCATATCCCATTTCCTTCGCGGCTTCGGCTGTCTTCTTAAGCCGTAGAGACCAGCATATGCGGCATCTCTGGGGATTATCCTCCTTAAGATTCACCGCCTGAAAGAATTCCACCGGATTATATTCAGGATAAATAACCTCTAAATTATGAGGACGGGAAAAATCCGCTACCGCCTGTTTCCTGCTCTTATATTCGCTGAAAGGATGGATATTCGGATTGTAGAAATATCCCCTTATTCCAAAGCCCTTATCTTTTAAACGCTCTAGAGGATATATAAGGCACGGCGCGCAGCAGGTATGTAATAATAGTTTCATATTAGCAAGGGACACTCTCCCGATTGGCTCTAAGGGTGTCCCTCGATTGGCAAAAAGGGTGTCCCTACAAGAACTCTTCTTGTTTTTCGTATTTTATGCCGAAGTGCTCGAATGTTAATTTTGTGGCAAGCCTGCCCCGCGAAGTCCGCTTAAGATACCCCGCTTTGAGTAAATAGGGCTCAACCGTGTCTTCAATCGTATCAACTTCCTCGTTAAGGCTGGCAGCTACTGCCTCTACGCCGACAGGGCCGCCGCCATAAGTTCCCAAAATCAACTTTAAAACCCTGCGGTCTAGATCGTCAAGGCCCGCCTTATCAATACCCAGGTCATCTAACGTCCTGCTGGCGATTTCAATATTTACCTTTTTTATCTCCTGAACCTGGGCATAGTCCCTGACCCTGCGCAATAATCTATTGGCTACGCGCGGCGTTCCCCGGGCCCGCCTTCCAATCTCCAATGCCGCCTCTTCATCAATATCCACGCCCAGGATCTTCGCGGAATGTTTTATGATCTTTGCCAGATCTTCAACTTTATAAAAATCCAGATTGTAGAATATACCGAACCTGCCCCTTAAAGCCGCGGTTAAGAGCCCGGAGCGGGTAGTAGCGCCGACTAAAGTAAAAGGCTTAAGATTGAACTTTATGGTCTTGGCGTACGGGCCTTTATCTATTACAAAATCTATCTGGAAGCTCTCCATCGCCGGATAAAGGAATTCCTCTACTATCTTAGAAAGCCGGTGTATCTCGTCAATAAACAGTATGTCGCCTTTTTCCAGATTAGTTAATATGCCGATTAAGTCCCCCGCCCTTTCAATTGCCGGGCCGCTTGTAGCAGTGATCTTGCTATTCATTTCATGGGCGATAATATGCGAGAGGGAAGTCTTGCCCAGCCCCGGAGGACCGCTTAAAAGCACATGCTCCAGAGGCTCCTTCCTCTGTTTTGCCGCCTGCATGGAGATTTTCAGATTATCCAGTATCTCCTTGTGCCCTACAAATTCCGACAGCTTCTTCGGCCGTAAAGAAATATTCAGGACCGCGTCTTCTTCTGCCTCTTTAGCCTGGCTGATTAAGGGAGCGCCCTTAAGCAATGCCTGTCTGATCTCTTCGCTCATATGGTATGATATTTTCCTTATTCCTTAAGATCTCTATATCCTGGAATAACTCTGTCTGCCGGAAAACAATCTCTTTCATTCTGATCAATTCCAATATCCCTAGGAATGTGACGATTATCTCTATTTTATGTTTTGCCCTGCCAAACAACTCCGATATCTGCACAGACGGCTTAACCAGCAAAAGATGCAGTATCTCATGGATCTTCTCTTCGATAGTAAATTCATCTTTCACGACCTCATAGAATACCTCTTTGGGGACATCTTTTAAGGCCTGCGAAAAAACGTTTATCAGGTCAAAAATGCTCGCCTCAAAATATACCTCTTTTTCATTTGAAGCGATTTTATCTATCTCGGCCTTCGGGCGTTTGAATACCTCCCGCTGGCTGGCTTCCTTCTGCTGTAAGGTTTCAGCTATTTTCTTAAACTTCTCATACTCCAGGAGGCGCTTTACCAGCTCAGCGCGCGGGTCTTCCTGCTCTTCCTCGCCTCCCGCTGCCTCCTCGGCGGGCAAGAGCATCTTGGATTTAATCTGCATAAGCGTAGCTGCCATTACCAGGAATTCACCGGCGATATTTAAATCCAAAAGCTGCATTAAATTAATATACTCTAGATACTGCTCCGTTACCTTGGATACCGGTATATCATAAATATTAAGATGGTCTTTCCTTACCAGGTACAACAGCAGGTCAAGTGGGCCTTCGAATATTTCCAGTTTTATCTTATAGCTCATTATTTATAAATTAAGCATTTCCCTTACGCAAGACATAGTCTCAACCGCGGATGCTCTTGCTTTTTTCTCTCCGTGCTCCAATATATCAAATATCCGGCTTTTATCTTTGAGCAATTCGTCCCTTTTCTCCTGTATCGGGGCCAGGAACTTAATCAGCTTCTCGGCTAGTTCTTTTTTACAATCAGTGCAGCCGATCTTAGACTTACGGCAGACCTCATCCAACTCCTTATTTTCCTCAGGGGCGAACACAGCGTAATAGTTCCGCACATTACAGTCCTGCGGATGGCCGGGATCGGCAAATTTTATCCTTAATGGATCAGTAAACATGCTGGAGACTTTTTTGCGCAGATCTTCGGGTTTCTCCGATAAAGCAATATAATTATCATAACTCTTACTCATCTTACGGCCATCGAGCCCTAAGAGCCTGTGTGCCTTAGTCAATAGCCCTTTGACCTGGGGGAAGAAATCTTTTTTAGCGGAGTACAGATTGTTAAATTTCCTGGCGATCTCCCTGGTTAATTCCAAATGCGGAAGCTGGTCTTCTCCTACAGGCACTGCCTCTGCTTTATAGAGCAGGATATCCGCTGCCTGCAGGACCGGATACCCCAGGAACCCATATGTGCTTAAGTCCCGGTTCTTTACTTCACGCAGCTGCTCTTTATAAGTTGGGCAGCGTTCCAGGAGCCCTAAAGGCGTAATCATGGAAAATACCGCGTATAATTCCAAATGTTCTTTTACGTGAGACTGGATAAATATCGTGGATTTATCCGGAGAGACGCCGCAAGAGATCCAGTCAATAACATTATCGAGTATATTTTCTTTTAGATCCCTGGTGTCCTCGTATTCGGACATAAGCGCGTGCCAATCCGCGGCCATGAAGAAACACTCATACTCATCCTGCAATTTTACCCAGTTATCCAGAGCCCCGACAAGATGCCCAAGATGCAGCTTGCCTGTCGGCCGCATCCCGCTTAATATACGTTTTTTCATATTTAGCCTGATAGAATTAAAGTGTTTATAATTTGCGCGCTATCTTCTCTATATCATAAGCTTCAATGGTATCGCCTTCATGCAAATCATCGAATCCTGAAAGGGTTATGCCGCATTCAAAGCCTTCCGCGACATCCCTCACATCATCTTTAAAACGCTTTAACGAAGAAAGCTTCCCTTCAAAAACCACCGCGCCGTTCCTTACTAAATTGATCAGGCCCGTGCGGTTGATCTTCCCCTTAACCACAAAGCAGCCCGCGACTGTGCCTGACCGCGATAATTTGAAAACCTTCCTTACCTCGACCCTGCCTAAAAAGATCTTTTTTATCTTTGGCTCAAGCATGCCCTCTACCGCGGCTTTTATATCATTGGCCAACTCATAAATAATATTGTAAGTCTTGATATCAACGCCTTCTTTTATGGCGTATTCCTTAGCGCGTTCATCCGCGGCAACATTAAACCCTAATATCAGCGCGTTTGACGCTACTGCCAATATCGCGTCGGATGAATTTATGCTGCCTACGCCGGTATGTATGATCTCCAGCTTGATCTCGGAGACATTGAGTTTACTTAACATCTCTTTTATCGCCTCCAGAGACCCCTGCACATCCGCCTTGATGATCAGTTTTAATTCCTTTATCTTGCCCTCTGCTATCTGGGAATGCAGGTCTTCCAGACTTATCCTTTTTATCGACTTGACCTGTTGCTGCCTCTCTTTCTCCAGGCGCAGCCCGGCTAATTCCTTAGCCTGTTTTTCATCTTCAATACCAAAGAACGGCTCCCCTGCCTCCGGTATACCGGAAATCCCCAGGACCTCAACCGGAAAAGACGGCCCGGCGGATGTAACAGATTGGCCCTTATCGTTAAACATCGCTCTTATCTTACCGTAGAACTTACCCACGATTATATTCTCATTGAGGTGCAACGTGCCATTCTGTACAAGCAATGTTACTGCCGGCCCTCTTCCCTTGGCCATCTTCGCCTCTATAACAACTCCGCGGGCAAGCCTGTCAGGATTACTCTTTAATTCCAGCATTTGAGCTTCCAGAAGTATCATCTCCAGCAGATCATCTATTCCTTCTCCTGTTTTGGCTGACACCGGCACGGTAATAGTCTTACCGCCCCAGTTTTCGGATTTAAGGCCAAGGTCCGCGAGTTGTTTCTTCACCCGGTCGATGTTTGCCTGAGGTTTATCTATTTTATTCATAGCCACGATTATTGAAACTCCCGCGGCGAGGGCATGGTCTATGGCTTCCTGGGTCTGGGGCATAATCCCGTCATCGGCGGCTACGACCAGGACTACCAGATCAGTGATACTGGCTCCGCGGGCCCGCATAGCGGTAAATGCTTCATGTCCGGGAGTATCCAGAAAGGTAATTTCTCCGTGAGGCAACGATACTCTATAAGCCCCTATATGCTGGGTAATACCGCCCTGCTCAGCTTCCGCGACCTTAGTTTTCCTTATCGCATCTAACAACGAAGTCTTGCCGTGGTCAACATGCCCCATGAAAGTTACTACCGGAGACCGCGGCTTTAAATCCTTAGGATCATCCGTTTCTTTGTGGGCGTGTAAAACCAATTCTTCTTCGCTAAGCGCTTTTTTTATCCTGTATCCGTATTTATCACAAAGTTTTATTACGGCAGGCTCCTCTAATGTCTGGTTTATGCCTACCATTACCCCCATACCCATAAGGGTCTTTATAACGATAGACGGCTTATCCTGTAATCTCACTGCCAGGTCTTTTACAGTAATGGGCAATTCTAACTCCAGTTCTTTCATCGGAACTGCCGGAGGAACAACGACAGGAACAGCTACGGGAGTTGCTACAGGAGCAGCCTTAACTTCTATTTTTTCTTTAGCCTTTGGAGGTTCCTGCCTGTGGAGCAAAACAGGCACAACCTGCGTAGGCTTCTCTACTACGGGAGCGGGCGCGGGCGCGACAACAGGAGCCGCTTCTTTCTTTACAGAAGGCTTACGCTTAGGCAAGATTGCTTTCTTGCTCTTAGCCGCGGGCGCGGGCTTCTCTTTCTTAGGGACAGCCGGTTTAATTTTAACGGCCTTATGCGCTGTTGCCTTCGGCTTAACCTGTGCTATTTTTTTATGCGCGGTATATTTTTCTTTTAGTTTTGTCATAATACTGCTCTTTCCTATTTATCCCCGGGGCCCGCTTTGGATTACGCTAAGCCCTGTTCCTTCGAAGAAGGGGATTGAGGTTTATTAAATTTTTTCGCTTCCTGGATTAACTTTTCCGCTTTCTTAGCACCAATGCCCTTTACCTTCATTAAATCTTCCGGCTTGGCCTTTAAGATATCTCCGATGGTCTTTATCCCCGCTTCCGTAAGGTTAGCTAAGGTTTTTTCTCCTACTCCCGTCAATTGCCCTAAAGGCACTTCCGCTTCCTTGGCGGCGGCTTCAACCTTTTTCTCGGCTTCCGCGCTGACTGTGGTTTTTGTGCGTATATCCAATTCCCAGCCTATAAGCCTGGAAGCAAGCCTGACATTCTGGCCGTGCTTGCCAATGGCAAGCGACAACTGGTCATCATCCACGATAACTTTTGCCTTCTGGTATTCTTTCTCTAACTTTATCTCGGAAACCTGGGCAGGGGAAAGTGCTGCTTTTATATATTCTTTTATGTCTTCGTTAAAACGCACGATATCGATCTTCTCTCCCTGTAATTCATTAACCACATTTCTTACGCGGTTACCCCGCATGCCCACGCAGGCCCCCACAGAATCAACTTTTTCATTTTTAGACCAGACAGCAAGCTTGGTACGCTCTCCCGCCTGGCGGGAAATAGACTTTATTTCCACAATGCCTTCATATATCTCAGGTACCTCTAACTCAAATAGTTTTTTGACCAGGTTAGGATGCGCCCGGGAAAGAATGATCTGCGGCCCCTTAGCATCTTTTCTTACATCCAGGACATACGCGCGTACCCGCTGGCCCTGCTTGAATTCCTCTCTGGGATTCTGTTCGCGCTTAATGAGCACGCCCTCGGCTTTACCTAAAAGGTCTATGATAATATTGCCCTTTTCAAACCTGTAAACCGTCCCGCTTACGATCTCGCCTACCCTGCCCTGGAATTCAGCAAACACCACGTCTTTTTCCGCCTCGCGCATCTTTTGTATTATTACCTGCCTCGCCGTGGAAGCGGCAATACGGCCGAAATCCATGGAAGTAACTTCTTCGTTATTCCTGAAGGCCTTGATCTTGCCTGTGCCTGTATCAAGTTCTATCCTTAACTCTTCATCGGGCTTGATATCTATTACTTTCCTGGCAGCGCTTAAAAGGGCGCTCTCTATTGCCTCGATCAAGACTTCTTTCTTTATCCCTTTTTCTCTTTCAATTTGTTCTATTATGCTTATTAGTTCTTGACTCATATGTCTCTCCAGTTATTTGTGTTAATTTATTATTTGTTTTGCCTTTACGATCTTTGGCAAAGGTACTCCTACGGCCTTGCCGTCCGCGTCAATATATACCGAGCTATCATCAACCGCCGCGATAACTCCTTCCAATTCCAACTTGCCGTCTACCGGATCACTAAAAAAGAACCTCGCGGCTCTCTTCAGGCAGCGGGAGAAATCGTTCTTTGTCTTTAACGGCCTATCCAGCCCCGGAGAAGATACTTCCAGGATATATTCCTGCGGTATGCCTCTCTCATCCAAAGCCCTGCTGATCCCTTTATTAAGGCCGGCGCACTCATCCATGGTTATGCCGCCATGCGGCCTATCTACCAGGATATGCAGGATCAGATCTTTTCCCGCCTGCCTGCAGGCAAAATCCACTAAATCCAGGTTTTGGCCCTTAAGGAAAGCCTCTATAACAATTCTTAGTTCCCCGTCTAATTCCTGCCTATCCATTGATAAACCCATCTATCGCTTCCCGGATCTCTGATCTGGGCTTAATGATCTTTTCCTGGCTCCGGCGTATCTTTAATTCCAGGTTATTATCTTTTTGCGATTGCCGGCCGATGATCACCTGTAGAGGTATGCCTAAAAGATCAGCGTCTTTAAACTTAACTCCCGCGCGTTCATCACGGTCATCCAGAAGCACATCGATGCCAGCCTGTTCTAATTCTTGATAGACCTCAAGCGCTGATCCCATGATATTCTTATCGGTCGCGTCCAGCGCCAAGACAATAACTTTGTATGGGGCAATTTCTTTCGGCCAGATAATACCGTCTTTATCATTGTTCTGCTCGATTATTACCGGGATCAATCTAGATACGCCTATCCCGTAACAACCCATGATCACAGGCTTAAGTTTTCCGTCAGAATCAAGGAAATTAGCGCCTAATACCGAACTGTATTTTGTGCCAAGCTTGAATATATGGCCTACCTCAATATTATTGATCTTGTTTAATTTAACTCCGCACTTAGCGCAGGTATCGCTTTTACCTTCCTTAAATGCCTCGGCCGAGTGGCATTTGGGGCATAACAAAACCAGGTCTTCGCCGTTTTCAGAAGGCGCCATATATTCATGCGAGAAATTTCCTCCCATCACGCCGGGATCCGCCTGAGTTACAATGATCTCTAACCCGCATCTCTTAAATACTTTTCTATAAGCTTCATACATCGCTTTATAATTCTCATCCAACCCCGCCTCATCTTTATCAAAACTGTAGGCATCCTTCATAATGAACTCGCATGCCCTGACCAGCCCAAAACGCGGGCGGATCTCGTCGCGGAACTTCGTCTGTATCTGGTATAAAACCAAAGGCAGCTGTTTATAAGAAGAAACATTGCTCCTGACTAGATCGGTAATAACTTCTTCATGAGTGGGGCCCAGGCTTAAATTCCTCCCCCTGCGGTCGGTAAATTTAAACATCACATCGGCGATATCTTTATCGCGGCCTGACCTCTGCCATAATTCCATCGGATGCAAAGCCGGCAACAATAATTCCTGCGCCCCGCAGGAATCCATTTCCTGGCGTATTATTTTCTGGATATTGCTTAATACCTTAAGCCCCAGCGGCAGATACGAATACGCCCCGGCCATAAGCATACGGACAAGCCCTGAGCGCAGTAATAATTTATGGCTTGTTGATTCTGCCTCCTGCGGCGTTTCTCTTAACGTGGGTATAAAACTCTTTGACCAAAGCATCTCTTAATTATCCTTCGCGTTTAACAATTCTATCTCTTTTAACAAAACAGCCACGCAGCCGGAAAAAGGCACTTTCTTAATTGCCCGGCCATTTCTAAATAACAGCCCTTCTTTTTTCCCAAAAGCGATCCCCGCGTCCGCCTCTTTTGCTTCTCCGGGGCCGTTGACTACGCAGCCCATCACCGCTATTTTAAGCGGCCTATGAGCGGATAGCGGATAACGGACACCAGACAATTTGCCTTCTAATTCTTTTACTACCCTCACCAGATCTACTTCACAGCGCCCGCAAGTCGGACAACTGATGATCTCCGGCCCGGACTTACGTAATCCTAACGATTCTAAAACAGCTTTAGCGGCTGTTACTTCCCGCGCGGGCGCGTCGGTAAGGGATACTCTTATTGTATCTCCGATCCCTTCCGATAGTAAAATCCCCAGAGCGATAGCGGATTTTATTGTCCCCGCGTATGGGGAACCGGTGGCAGTAACACCTAAATGCAAAGGATAATCACAAAGCCGGGCTATTTTGCGATACGCGCCTATAGTATCTATAATATTAGACGCTTTTAAAGAAATAACAATATCCCGGAACTTAAAACCCTCTAATATCTTTATATAATCCAGAGCGCTTTTAACCATTCTATCGGCCTGCGTCCTTGAGCCTGTATTCTTAGGCTCGGAGCCTCTAAGCGATCCGGAATTAATACCTACCCTTATGGGAATATTGTTAAGCTTTGCCGCCCTGGATATTTCCCCGATCTCTTTCTTCTTATAAATATTACCGGGATTAAGCCTTATCTTATCCGCGCCGCTATCTATTGCCGCCAATGCCAGGCGCCAATTAAAATGTATATCCGCTACTAAAGGAATGCTAGCTCTCTCCTTGATCCTCTTTAAGGCCTGGGCATCTTTCTCATCCTTTATAGCCAGCCTGACTATCTCACATCCGGCGGCCTCCAGTTCCCTTATCTGCCTCACTGTCCTCTGGATATCGCTGGTTTTAGTCTTAGTCATAGACTGTATCGCGACCGGGTTATCCCCGCCAATAAGGCAATTGCCGATCCTTATAGTTTTGGCCCTGCGCCTCTTCATCTTAATACCTTGTCTCCAAAGAGCCTTAAGATATCATTATAAGTCACAAATACCGCTAAAGATACAATTAACGTAACACCTATCTGCGTAATAACGCGTTCGGCTTTAATACCCAAAGCCCTGCCTCTTATCTTTTCTATGCCTAAGAGTAAAATATGCCCGCCGTCTAATACCGGTAAAGGCAGCAGGTTAAATATACCTAAACTTATGCTTAATACCGCTACCAGGTGCAAGACCGCGATTATCCCTAAGCTTGCCGCTTTAGACGTTATATCAAAAATACCCAACGGCCCGGTTACTGATTCGCGTATGGATATTTTTCCTGTTACCATATGCCATAATGACTTATAAGTTAAAGCTGTCAGGCTCCAGGTCTTCTTTATCCCCAGGAGGAAAGATTCAAAGAACCCGTGCCTTACCTTCACGATCTCATCCGAAGGCGCTATGCCCAGTAAGCCTACTTTGCGTTTATGCCCCGGGCGCCCGCCCGATTCTTTTTCTTTTATCTGGACATCCACTGTAAATTCTTTATTATCACGCAAGATAGAAAGTTTCACCTTAGAAGGCTGCTCTTTACTCTGGATTATATTCTGCAGGTCCTCCCAGAAAGCCACCTTCTCTCCATCTATGGCCGTGATCTTATCGCCAACTTGTAACCCTGCCTCCCTGGCTCCAAAACCATCAAGCAAACCCCCTACTTTAGTAGTAAACGTAGGGTAACCCGCGAAGAATATTATCCAAAAACATAAAAATCCCAATACGTAATTTAAGAAAGGCCCTAAGAATATTATCTGGAAGCGCTGGCCCGGAGATTTAGAAAGATACTCGTAACTTTTACCCGTGTATTCTTCCGGGTTATCTCCGGAGAACTTCACAAACCCTCCCAGCGGTATCGCGCTGATACTGTATTCCGTATCCTGCTTTTTCTTTTTGAACAACCGCGGGCCGAACCCCAGAGAAAATTGTTCAACACGGACTCCCGTCTTCTTGGCTGCCATAAAATGCCCAAGCTCATGGATAATGATTATTACGCTTAGAATAAATATGAAAATAATAAGGGCGATCATATATTTAGTTTAATCTCCTGACATTGTCATGGGCCTTAAGTCTGGCCCATTCATCCGCATGCAATATATCGCTTAAATCAGGATCGAGCTTATTGCGGTGGCTGTCTAAGACTTTTTCAATAACTTTGGGTATGGAAACAAACTTGATCTTCTTATTCAAAAACGCTTCTACGCTTACTTCATTGGCGGCGTTTAAAACCGCTGGCATAGTCCCCAGTTCATCCGCGGCCCGGTAAGCCAAGCCTAAACAAGGGAACTTCCTGAAGTCCGGAGCTTGGAAATGCAAATTTCTCAATTTGCAAAAATCTATGCTACTGGAGGCGTTAGGCAGCCTCTCCGGATAGGAAAAAGCATACTGTATGGGAATACGCATATCGGTAGCTGACAATTGCGCCAATATAGATCCATCTATGAATTCCACCATGGAATGAACCACGGCTTCCGGATGCAGAATTATCTCTATTTTATCGCTTGCGACATTAAACAAAAACATCGCCTCTAAAAGCTCTAAGCCTTTATTCATGAGGCTGGCGGAATCAACGCTGATCTTCTTGCCCATTTTCCACCTGGGATGATCCAAGACCTTCTTTATGGTAACGCTTTTCAGGTCTTGGCGCCGGGCCTGCCAAAAAGGCCCTCCTGAAGCGGTAAGATAGATCTTCTTTAGCCCGCTTAGCCTCTCCCCTTCCAGGCACTGCCAGATCGCTGATTGCTCGCTATCCACAGGAATGATATTTACTTTGTGGGAAGCCGCCCTATTCATTACTATAGACCCTGCCGCGACTAATGCCTCTTTATTTGCCAGCGCGACTTGCTTACCGGATTCTATCGCCTTTAATAAAGGCGATAGCGCGCAAAAACCGCTTATCGCCAAGAGGACCTCATCAACTTTTGCGTCCGCGGCCAGGGCTTCCAAACCTTCCTTTCCGACTAAAAGCCTGGTGGAGGGTTTAAGCCTGCCCTTCAATTCCCTGCCCGCCTTTGCGTCCCCGACGCAGACAAACAAAGGGCGGAATTCTTTTATTTGCTCATACAATATATCAATGCTGGAATTAGTACTTAGCCCTGTGACCTGAAACCTGTCGGGAAAATGCCTGATCACTTTTAAAGCATTTACGCCTATCGAACCGGTTGAACCTAATATGGCAATGCGTTTCATTAATGAGCAGATAATTTACGGAGACTCCGAAGGAGCGACGTAAATTATAGCTGCCTCTCTTTGATGCTAAATAAGCGTCTGCGAATTATCCCGCCGAATATGTCAAAATTAGCAGAGTTCCTTAAAGGGAACGAAGAGAATTTTGGCATATCTTACGAGGCGGGGTAAGTTTGAGCCATATAACTTATTTCAAAATAAGTACCATGTAAAAATAAAATGCCGGAGCGGTAAAGAGCAGGCTGTCGATCGTATCTAAAACTCCGCCTAAACCCGGGAAGATATTTCCGGAGTCCTTTACCTGGCAGTCGCGTTTCATCAAGGATTCGGACAAATCCCCTAATTGAGCCAAAACGCTTAAGCATATACCCAGCGATATGGTATGCAAAAATGACAACTGCAAGAACGAACTTGCCGCCAAGGACCCTGATACGCCGAAAACCAGACCCCCGATAGAACCCTCCACGGATTTCTTCGGGCTTATGCGGGGGATCAAAGGAGTTTTCCCGAAACGCATCCCTATAAGATAGGCGCCTATATCGCTTAATTTGGTAATAAGCAATACCGCAGCTAACAGGCCCAGCCCTCCTTCAAGATACCTTATCTTTATCAAAAACGAAAGAAGCCAGGAAACATAAACTATGCCGAATATGGTTGTCGAGATCCCCACTATAGCTCCGCTGTTCTGGCGGCGCCTGAATTGCATAATGATCAGGAATAGTAATATTAGAACAATACACAGTAATTCCCATTTCCTGGTAGGCTCAAAGCGGAAAACTATAGAAAGAGGGATTATGGCGCCTATGCCTATGCCGACATATTTATATATGCTTATCCCTTTACGCTCCAGCATGGTGAAAAATTCGTATAAACCCGCGATAATAAAAGCAGCCACTAATAACCCGCACAGCCAGTCAACAAATATAACCCCTCCGATAACTCCGATGAGTATTGTTGAAGTGATTATCCTGTTTTTTAACATTTGATCTCCCCGAACCTTCTTTCCCTCTTTTGGTATTCCCGGACCGCTTTCCTGAAATCTTCGCGTTTAAAATCCGGCCAATGCTTTTTAGGGAAATACAGCTCCGCGTAAGAAAGCTGCCAGAGTAAAAAATTACTTATCCTTATCTCTCCGCTGGTGCGGATCAACAAATCAGGGTCTGGTAAGCCGGCGGTATAAAGATAACGGCTAAAACTTTCCGCGTCTAAGTCATCTATACCGGACTCGCCCTTTAACACAGAATGCGCGAATCTTTTTGCCGCGGCCACTATTTCCTGCCTTCCCCCGTAATTTAAAGCCATGACCATAGTTAATCCCGTGTTATTCTTAGTCGCTTGCTCTACTTTCTTGATCTTATCCTGTATATAGCCCGGTAAAGGCTTTTCCTGCCCGATAGCCTTAAACTTTATATTATCCCTGTTTAATTTCTTGGTTTGCTTGTCCAGGAAATTATTCAAAGAACGCATCAGCATATCGATCTCTTTTTGGGGCCGGCCCCAGTTTTCCGCGGAAAAAGCAAATAATGTTACTACCTCAACACCCATTTCCCTGGCAGCATCCATAACCTCCTGGACCCTTTCGATACCTTTACGGTGGCCGGCGGTACGGGACAATCCCCGCTCTTTGGCCCAACGGCCGTTACCATCCATGATTATCGCCACATGCTTAGGGATATTATTTTTATCGACCATGATTTGCGACCGGTAAACAGCTCTCTGTTACTGGTGGACCCGGTAATCTATATTAGGGAATATATTATCCTTGTATTCAATATCAGACAGCCAATCTTCGTCAATGGAGTTTGACTTTATATCTTCATATAGACGGCCGAACCTTAAGAGGTGATCTTTTGTGCGGCGGACCGCGTAACTGGTATGCGTACCTGTGCCCATAATAAACGCCCAATCGGAACTCTGGGCCAAAAGTAATTCCCGCAGCGCCTGGTTTAACGCCCTCCGGGATAAGCCGTTAGGATCAGAGGCGTTCTTTACCAACTCGGTCATTCTCTCTGACGCCAAGTGTAAGTGCCGGTAAATCCAGTCATTTGAGCCCTGCAGCCACATCTCGCTATAGCCCTTTAATCCCCAGCTGGATAAAGACGGGCTGATCACCTGGTTACGCGGATTCTCCGCCAGGTATTCCGACGGAGTGATCAGGCGTATTTCATCCTGGTCACAGGCGATCTTCCTGAAAAGAAAATCCAGCCAGAGCGGCCCTTCAAACCACCAGTGGCCGAATAATTCCGCGTCATACGGAGAAATGATTATGGGTTTCTTCCCCATTAAGCCAAAAAGATGCTCTATCTGTTTCTGGCGGTTAAACATGAAATTCCCCGCCTGCTCGGCGCACTTCTCTCTCGCCCAGCCAGGCACATAAGGCTCTTTATGGTCCCCTGCTCCGGTGATACGGTAATATTTTATCCCCGTATTTACCCTTATCCCGTCAGGATGTATATATGGCCTTATATAATCGTATTCCAGGTCAAAACCCGCGTCCCGGTAGAATTCGCGGTAATTATAATCTCCCGGATAGCCTTCGATAGAAGACCAAACCTGCTTGGATGATTCCAGGTCCCTGCTAAAACAGGCTACACCCGTCCCGCGGCAGTAAACCGGAGCGAATACGCCGTATTTTGGCCGCGGAGTGCCATGCAATACCCCATGGGCATCAGTAAAGAAATAACGTATCCCTGCCTCTTTCAGTATCTCGTCGTGGCCGGGATGGTAGCCGCATTCCGGCAGCCATATCCCGCGGGGGCGCCTGCCGAATACGCTTTCATAATGGCTGGCTGCCACTTTGATCTGCGCTCTTACCGATGCCCTAGAGACATCCATAAGCGGCAAATATCCATGAGTTGCCGCGCAGGTAATGATCTCTAATTTACCCAAGTCCTGAAAAACCTTAAAGGCAGAGGCGAGATTACGGTTATATTTCTCGAAGCTATCCCGCGCTTTAGAAAACTGGCTTAAATACATAATAGCCAGCTTCTGGAAATCAGGCTGCCAATTCGTCCGCTCTATTTCCTTATGCGCTAACTCAATAAGCTTGTTTATGTGTTTTAAATACCGCTCCTGAAGTAACGGATCACAAAGCATGGAAACGAGCGTCGGGCTTAGGGTCAAAGTCATCCGGAAATCTATTTTATCCTCTACTAATTTTTCAAAGAGCGATATCAAGGGGATATACGTTTCGGTTATCGCCTCATAGAGCCAGCCCTCCTCTAAGAAATCTTCATGCTCAGGATGCCTGACAAAAGGAAGATGGCCGTGCAGCACTATACAGAGATATCCTTTGTGCATTTTTATCAGGGGTTACGGATTTGAGTTTCTCTATTTATAATAGGAGTAATGGTGCGTTCTTCCACATTATCGCAAGATGCCGCTTTTACCGGTATAACCTGTTTACCGTCCGGCAGCGCGAACCTTAAAGTAAAAGTCCCGTCCGGCCTTAATTTTATTTCTCTGCCCTGGACAGTAACTTTAGCATCGGATTCCGTAGCGCCGTAAACTATCAATTCACAATCTACTACCATCCAGAATTTCTTTCCTTTGGGCATCTTTTTTGCGGGGCTGGTCACAGAAGTGATCCCTGGAGAAGACAATACCCCTGAGAAAAGTTCTCTTTTTACTCTTTCCTGCCAGGCCTTGCCGACCGGAGAACTTTGCCCCAGCCCGAAACCCATGCCGTAAAGCCGGGCGAACATCTCTTCCGGGATCATCCACTCCTCATCGGTGATCCAGGACGGGCCTTCTGAAGGCGTTTCCACTATATTCGAACGCGCTATGGTAATGAATCTGCCCCCAGGCAATAGTAAACCTAAGTCTACGCACCAGGACCTTCCCGGGCCCCTGGTATTAATATACCAGTTACTCGCGGATTCATTTATCTGTATATCAAAGAACCTGTGGGCATTGCTGCCGTTAAAAATAATCTGGCTGACATCGTAAACACGCAGGACGTATTTTGCCCGGGGGAATTCATCCTTGAGATCATTCCTTAACTTTTCTAATGTCGCGCCCCTGACCTCCCAATAGGTATGTATCCACCAGGGATCGCGGACCTGTAACACTATTCTGTCCTGGTCATAACGGTAAGGCAGATCGGCGGGTAGTTCCCTGCGCGGACGGGCTGCTTCCGGATGAGAAAACTTTGTCTGCCCGATAGCTGCTTCCTGAGCGCCCAGAACGCCTGTTTCGATTTCTGTAACAGCATCCTTTCGGGCAGGTTTTTGTTCTTTCTTCCTTATGGCTTTCTTTTTTTGCGTTATTTTCTTCAACTTCTTTTTTGCTTTACGTAATACCGCCATGGTTTACCTCCCTCTCCTGCTGTAAGGCAAGCTGAATAAAAAAGGGGATGATTATATCCCCTTTTTTAGAACAAAAAAGCCGTTCTTTCCCCGCCCCTCCCTATTTCATTTTCTAGATTTCGCTGACTTGCTCTGGACTAACGCCTCTTTAAGGTCTTCCTCCAGGGCTTCTTTTAGCTTAGTCACCTTATGAAGTTCTTCTTTCACGCTCTGGTTCACTAATTGCTCCTGCACCAAGGCTTTTTTCGTAGCCTGATGGGCGGCTTTTTCTTCCGCTAATGCCGCCTCTAAGGCGGTTTTTTCCTGCGTGAACTTGCCCATCTTCTCTTCTAAGTCCAGCCTGGTGGACATTTCTTTATCGCGCGCGTATTTCTGGCGCGACGCGTTAGTGCAGGAATTCACCGTAGCGATAAAGAATATCGCGGTCAATATAGCTAATATTAAAATAATCCTGTTTTTAATGGTCTCATCCATAGAGTAAAAACCCCTTGTTTATCTTGACTTATTTAAGATTCTCTGCCGGTTCCTTAAGAGCCACTTCTTTTACTGCTTCTGTTTTCATGTCCTTTATTTTTGTAACTTGCGGCAGGATCACAATTTCAACTCTGCGGTTCAACTGGCGGCCGTCTTTCGTATCATTTCCGGCAACCGGATGATACTCACCATAACCTATCGCCGATAAACGGTCAGGCGATACCCCTTTTTCATTAACCAGATAATGCAGGACGCTTAAGGCGCGGGATGTAGATAATTCCCAGTTCGATTTCCATCCGGAATGCCTGATGGGCTGATTATCAGTATGGCCCTCTATTCCCACTTTTAACTGCGGCACATTTTCCTGCAATACCTGCGCTACTTTATCCAACACAGGATATGCTTCATGCCTTATCTTGGATTTGCCTGAATCAAATAAAAGGTCGCCTACTACGGTAATAACCAGGCCCTTCTCCATCATCTGCAGTTTTACCTGCTTATCCTGGATCTCCTGCCCAAGTTTATCCTCAAGAAGCTTCTTCGTATTGGCTAATTCGTCTAACTGCGCGGATAACTCCTGGATCTTCCGGGCATCCGAACGCCTGCCCCCCTGAAAGATAAACGTGCATCCGGCTAATGAAACGCTGGTAAGTACTATTAATACTGTTTTTAACAATTTGGTTTTCATAATTCACCTCTCCTTTTCTGAATTGTAACTATAACATAAGCCTTAATTCTAGTCAAGGGTTAATTCGGACAATAAGCCCTGTCTTTACTTTACAAATATGGTATCTTCCCTGGAAGACCCCACCGATACCATGGTTATCCTGGCCTTAAGCATATCCTGCAGGACATTCAAATATGCCCTGGCATTGGGATGTAAGTCTTTAAAACCCTTAGGCTTATTCAACTGCTTAACCCAGCCTGGCATTTCTTTATATACCGGTTTTAATTTATTTAACGCTTCCAGGTCATAAGGATACTCTTTGAATTCTTTACCTTTATACTTATAAGCTACACAGATCTTAACGGCCTTAAGCCCCTCTAACACATCCATCTTCATTATTGCCAATTCGGAAATACCATTTAGCGCGACTGCCTCTTTTACCATGACACTATCAAACCAACCGCACCTGCGGGGCCTGCCGGTCGTAGCGCCGAATTCATTGCCTTTATCCCGCATGAATTTCCCGAAACCCGGCAGAAATTCAGTCGGGAAAGGACCTTCTCCTACTCTTGTAGTATATGCCTTGGCCACGCCTATAACCTTATCTATCTTTACCGGAGAAACACCGCTGCCGATACATGCTCCGCCTGCGGTCGCGGATGAAGAAGTAACAAAAGGATACGTTCCGAAATCAATATCCAGGAATGTACCTTGCGCTCCCTCAAAAAGAATATCTTTGCCGTCCTTGATCGCCTTATTCAACAAATGAGAGGTATTGCAAATATACGGGGAGAATAACCTGCCGTAATTCAAATACTCTTTGTAAATTGCATTAAAATTAAATCCCGGATGCCGGTAGACCTTCTTGAATATTTCATTCTTTTCCTGTAAATTATCCTTCAATTTATCACGGAACGCGGCCGGGTTCATAAGGTCTATCATCCTTATGCCGCAGCGGGTGATCTTATCCGCGTAACAGGGGCCTATGCCCCTTCCGGTCGTGCCTATCTTATATTCTCTTTTTGTCTCGCGCAGCTGGTCTAGGATCCTGTGATAAGGCAAGATGACATGCGCCAGCGAAGATATCTTTAAACGGCCATCCATGGCGATGCTGCGCGGTTTTAAATCGTTTATCTCGCGGATCAAGACCGCCGGATCCACTACCACGCCGTTTCCGATAACGCAGACTTTCCCTTTATGCAGGATACCTGAAGGTATAAGATGGAATATGTATTCTCTGTTGCCGGTTATAACCGTATGGCCGGCGTTGTTACCTCCCTGGTAACGCACGATATAATCGACCTTACCGGATAAGATATCGATCATCTTACCCTTGCCCTCGTCACCCCACTGCGTCCCTACGATTATTAAATTCATTTTTGGTTTTCGTTATGGTGTCATGGTAAATATCTTGCGCGCGATATCCGGATACTTGGCGATGAATTTCAACTCATCGTCTACTAACGGCTTCTGGTTATGGACATTGGCGTATCTGACCAATTCCAGGACTTCTGTTGCCTCTTTGTTGTCGCTGAATTCCACTTCTAATTTTTCATATACATTCCTAAAACCCTTGATCCCTGAATATTCACCCGCGGTAATCTTGCGTCCGGTCTCAATGATCTCCGGCTCTCCCCGCCCTAATTCCTCAAAATCATAAAGTTCATAGTTACGCCTGTCTTTTAAGGCTCCATCGGCATGAATACCTGATTCATGCGCGAAGGCATTAGCCCCTACGCCCGGCTGGTTTATGGGTATCGGCACGCCAAAAGCATACGAGGCGTATTTGCAGATCTTCCAGGCCGCCTTTAAATTGATCTTTTCGCTAAGAGCGTATTCCTGCATGCCGTTGCCGTATTTAAGGCTCAAGATCACCGAAACCAGATCGGCATTCCCCGCCCGCTCACCCATGCCGTTAACACAGGTATTTATGTAGGCATCTACTCCTGAATCACAGGCGGCTTTTGCCCCGGCAATGGAATTTGCCACTACCAGACCCAAGTCATTATGGCAATGTATCTCTATAGGCATAGAGGTCGCTTCCGCCAGAAGCTTTATCCTTTCATAAATAGAAAAAGGCGTATCGCAGCCTAACGTATCGCAATAGCGGATCCTGTGGGCGCCTGCCTCTTTTGCCGCTAAAGCGAATTCAATCAGATAATCCATCCTGGTCCGCGAAGCATCCTCGGCGTTTACGCCGATGGATTCGGCTCCGGATCTGATCGCCTCTCCTGCTGCTTCTCTCATTTCTTTTATCACCGACTCATGGTCAAGCTTTCCTTTAAATTTATGCAGGATCATCTGGTCCGAGGTAGAAATAGACAAGTTCAGGTGTTTTATATGCGGCACTAACCGGAAAGCCGCCTTTACATCGTCTCTTGTCGCCCTCACCCATCCTTCTAATCTTAGAGAATGGAATGCCTCCTTCTTGGCCAATTCCAGATTAGCGTTTAAATAATTTGTCTCATGGCGCGTAACGGGAAAGCCGAACTCTGACTGGAATACCCCCAGCTCATCTAAATACAGGTTTATCATCGTCTTCTGCAGTTTGGAAAGGCAGATGCGGGAAGTCTGCACTCCGTCGCGGTTAGTCACATCAATTATATAGATCTTGGGTTTAGCATCCATATATCACCTCTTTATTATCTTTCTTAATTCCTCTTTTGCCGGCACGCCGTTTGAACTAAATACCTCCTGGTTATCCAAAAGATACACGGGGCCGAACATAACCTGAAGCTCTTTGTTAAGGATTATATTTTCTTTTAAAAGAGTATACCCTTGGCTGCCTAAGGCGCATTTTTTTATTTTTTGCGCGTCTGCTTTTGGCAGGCAGCGTTCGTACCGCGGCGAATTAATATTTCCCGCCCTGCAGCTGATATAATCCGGGAAGGTTTTAGGATAATATTTCTGAACGCATACCGCCCGCAGGCATTCTTCTACTTCTTTTTCTCCCTTTGCCGCGTCAAAACCATCCCCCTGCTCCACTGCCAGAAAATGCACGGTAGGATTGAATTCTCTTACCGCCTCCAATATCCCGCCGGTATTCTTGCTGTATAAACTTATGAACAGGTCCAATTTACCCTTTATTTTATTTCTATTGGCAAGATAAGAAAACCCGCTGAATTGAGGTTTCAACATATAGAACCCGCCTTTTATCTCCAGGTTTCTTTTCAGGCTGCCGAAATTAGCTTCTCTTTTGGCCTGTTTACCTAAAAGATAAGCTGGTAAAGCCGATATGCCCAGTTTCTTGATCAGCTTCTCTGACCTTCTGTCAGGATAATAAAGATAGGAAACTTTCAAATCCGTAAACTGCCTTTTTAAGAAGTTAACCACCGTTTCGGTATTACAGGTTAGGCAGTCCTTGGGGCTGATAACCAAAAGGCTGGCCTTATTTGTTTTAGCGCAGGCCAGGCCGGTAAAAATAATCCCGGCGGCAAACAATAAACAGAAGGATTTCCTGATCATAGTCTTATGCTCCTTGCTAACAAGATATTATCTATTTTCTTTATCTCATCCAATATACCAATGGAAACAGCGCTGTCGACGTTTAACACGCTGATGGCCTTTCCTCCCGGCTTTTCCCGGCCGAACGTCATTGCCGCGATATTGATATTGTGTTTGCCCAAAAACGTGCCTAAATTACCGATGATGCCGGGCTTATCCCAATTCTGTATGAATATCATATCGCCCAGGGGCGACAATTCCACGTAATAATCATCCACCTTGACTATCCGGGGCTGCTTATTTGAAGACAGCGTCCCGGAGATCGCCTTGGTTTCTTTATCGGTCTTAATTTCTAATTGTACCAAATTCACGAACTCCGCCTCTTTAGAAGACTTGGATTCTCTGATCATTATGCCCCGCTCTTTAGCTAAGGCTACGGCATTAACGAAATTCACCGTCTCTTTCAATATTGGCGCCAACAATCCCTTGACTAAAGCCATGGTCAAAGGGCTTAAATCATAAGCGGTTATTTCTCCGCTATAATTTATATTTAGTTCCTGAAACCTCCCCTCAACTAATTGCGCTGAAAATCCTCCCAGTTTTTCTGACAAATTTATATACGGCTCCAGGACCTTGCAAACCTCGGCTTCCAGGCAAGGATAGTTGGCGGCATTACGCACGCCTCTTTTTAAGAGCGCGTCGCGCACTATTTCGGCTACCTCAATAGCCACATTAACCTGCGCCTCTTCTGTGGAAGCGCCTAAATGGGGAGTGGTAATAATATTATCTAATTTCAAGAGCTCGCTGTCTGGCGATAAAGGCTCTTTCTCAAAAACATCCAGGGCGGCCGCAGCGACCTTGCCTTCTTTAACCGCGTTTATAAGCGCCTGTTCATCAATTATCCCGCCGCGGGCGCAATTAATTATACGCACGCCCTTTTTCATAATATCAAATTCGGCTTTTGAGATCATGTGCCTCGTATCTTCACCAAGAGGAGTATGGACGGTGATATAATCGGAACGCTCCAGGAGTTCTTTTAATTCCACTACTTCTATCCCCAGGGTCTGGGCGACCTCGCGCGATAAATAGGGATCAAACGCTAAGATCTTCATTCCGAACGATAAAGACCTTTTTGCCACCTCTGAGCCTATCCTGCCTAAGCCCACTATGCCCAGCGTCTTACCGTAGAGTTCAACACCCATGAATTTGGAACGTTTCCATTCGCCTTTCTTGGTAGAAACGTCAGCCTGCGGGATATTCCTGGAAAGCGACAGGATCATGCTCATAGTATGCTCCGCCGTAGAAATGGTATTTCCCGTGGGAGTATTCATTACGATAATGCCTTTTTGCGTAGCCGCGTCCAGATCGACATTATCCAACCCTACTCCCGCCCGGCCGATCACCTTTAACCTGTCAGCCGCGTTGATTATATCCTTACTTACCTTAGTAGCGCTTCTTACCACCAGGGCATCGTAATCTTTAATTATACTTTTAAGGGCATCCGGTTTTAAATCGGTCTTTACATCCACCTTAAACTCTTTGACCTCATTTAAAATATCCAGCCCTTCTTGCGATAAAGGATCACTGACTAGTATTTTTATCATCTTGGCTCCTTGAATTCGGACATACCCCGCTTATTTTAAAAAAACCGCTTCCGCCTGTTTTACGCCGGCTCCCAGATTAAACTTATACCCCATCTGATACAGCACCTTTTCTAAACATGAAATACCCATGATAATATCAAACTCTTCGATATATCCCATATGGGCTATTCTGAATATCTTGCCTTTTAACTCGTCCTGGCCGCCGGCTATAGTCACCCCATAAGTATCCCGCATAGTCTTAACCAGTTTTTCTCCGTCTATCCCTCCCGGGGCGCAAACCGCAGTCACCACGTCTGAAGCCGCCGTAGGCGCGAATAATTCTAATCCCAACGCTGCCATCGCCTGCCTGGTGGCATCCGCCATCTTTTTATGGCGCAGGAATACATTCTCCAGCCCGTCCTGTTTTATCATCTTTAAAGCTTCGTTAAGCGCGATAACCAATGATATCGCGGGAGTAAAAGGCGTATCGGTTTTATCAAACGCTTTTTTTGCTTTCCTTAGATCAAAATAATATTTTGGGCATTTGGCACTTTCTGCTGATTTCCATGCCTTAGGGCTTACTGAAATAAAGCCTAACCCGGGAGGAAGCATAAGGCCTTTTTGTGAACCGGATACTACCACATCGCAAAACCAGCCGTCCGAATTTAAATCAATGGCTCCTAAGCCGCTGATGGCATCTACGACTAATATCGCTCCGGTGTTCTTTACGATTTTGCCTATACCTTCAATATCATTTACCACGCCTGTTGAAGTTTCGCATAAGGTAACGAATACCGCTTTTATGGCAGGGTTGGCATTCAGCTTCTTTTCTATTTCCGAAGGCAAGACTGCCTTACCCCATTCTACTTTCATGACTTCCGTATTGATACCATAAGCCTTGCAAATTTCCGTCCACCTTTCGCCGAACTTGCCTGTTTCAACTGTCAACGCTGTATCACCGGAAGATAAAAAGTTTATTACCGCCGCTTCCATCGCGCCGGTTCCGGAAGAAGTTAATATAAAAATGTCGTTATTGGTCTGAAACACGTATTTTAAGCCTTCCACAGCCTCTTTTAATACCGCCTGGAATTGCGGCGTGCGGTGATGGATTATCGGCCGCGCCATCGCTTCACAAACCTCAGGCGGCAGAGGGGTAGGCCCCGGGGTTAATAAATAATTCTTTCTCATTTTTTTTGCTCCTTCTTGGTTCCGGGAAGGATCACCTCGTCAATAAGCCCGTATTCCTTTGCTTCCTGGGCTGACATAAAATAATCCCTGTCCGTGTCTTTTTGGATCTTATCTAAGGGCTTACCTGTATGAGTTGATAATATCTCGTTGATCTTGTCCCGCATCTTCAGGATCTCTTTAGCATGCCGGGATATATCCTCTGCTGTCCCCTGGAACCCTCCCCAGGGCTGATGGATCATGATCCGTGAATTAGGCAGCGTGTGGCGCTTGCCTTTTGTCCCCGCGGCTAAAAGCACCGCGCCCATACTGGAGGCCTGGCCTACGCAATAAGTCGCTACGTCGCATTTTACGAACTGCATGGTATCGTATATCGCCAGCCCCGCGGTTACCGAGCCTCCGGGGGAATTAATATAAATATTTATATCTTTATTTACGTCTTCCATCTGTAAAAACAGCATCTGGGCGATCAACAGGTTAGCCACATAATCATCAATGGAGGTGCCGATGAATATTATACGGTCTTTTAAGAGACGGGAATAAATATCATAGGCGCGTTCATAGCCTCTTGAGGTCTGCTCAATAACCATAGGTACTAAAAGCTGCGATTTCTCATTCATTCTTCTACCTCCTTTTTCAAAATAATAACTATGCTGCTTTCTGCCAGTCCGCTTCTTTTAACAAGAGTTCTATCACACGCGCCGGCATATTATCATCTAATGGTATATTTTCTTTTTTCGCTATCTCCGCTAAGACAAGGTAGACCTTAACCTGTTTTCTTGCCTCCGGTTCTAAATTCTTAACCAGTTCCTTTTCTTGTTCTTCCAGTTTTTCCCGGGGAACGCCCTTTAAAGCCAGGTCAACCTTAGTATGCCTTAACAATTCCTCCAGCTGCCGGTTAACCAGCGACTGCGGCAGCTTAAAATCCAGGTCCTTGGTTATATTTTGCACAAGCTCATTCTCTATATTCTGCCTCTGCTGGCTCTCTTTCTGCAGAAAAATCTGCCTCTCCAGAGCCTTTTCCAATTCCGACAGATCCGGATAGCCTAAACCCTTAGCAAAGCTATCGTCTATCGCCTCTGCCTTCCTGGATCCTTTTAACGAATCAATATTGCGCTTTATTTCCTCGGGAGTAACCGTAATATATTTATAGCTCACTTTTTGCTTTTTATAGCCCTTAACAGTTATCTCCGGGCTTACCTCTACAACCGCCTTAAACGTAAGCTTCACCCTGTCCAGCCTTACGTCGGAGATCTGCGGCAGCTCTATGACCTCAAGCCCTTCTTTCTTAATTGCCTCGCCGTAGATATCCGGCACCAATTCTTTAAGCACCTGCTCATGAGCGGAAGAGGAAAAATGCTTTTCTAAAACATCCCGCGGGGCGTGGCCTGGACGGAATCCCGGGACCTTGGCCTCTTTGGCGATCCTGGTAAAGACATCTTCGAATTTATTCTTTACAACCTCGCCGATTACTTCGATATTGATCTCTCTCTTTGTGCTGTCTAACTTTTTGACCTCTGTTTTCATTCTTTTTAAACGCCGGCCCTGGCGGATCTATCCGCGCGCGCCGTGTTCTCACATTTTAAACTTCTCTCCCAGGTACACCTGGCGCGCCTGGGCATTGTTGATTAACTCATCAGCTGTGCCGGAAATAAGGATCTTTCCTTCGGCGATCAAATAAGCCCTGTCCGTGATGGAGAGTGTCTCCCTTACGTTATGGTCCGTAAGCAGGATGCCTAAGCCTTTCGCTTTTAATTCCCTGATGATCTCCTGCGCTTCATTTACCACAATAGGGTCTATGCCTGAAAATGGCTCATCCAAAAGTATAAAAGACGGATTTGTAACCAGCGCCCGCGTGATCTCCAGGCGCCTTCTTTCGCCGCCGGACAATGTATACGATTTGTTTTTAGCAAGATGGGCGATCCCTAATTCCTCAAGCAGCGATCCCAGCCTGCGTTTTCTTTCAGCTTTGTTTATGGGCAGCGTCTCTAAAATTGCCATTATGTTGTCTTCCACGGTAAGCTTCCGGAATATCGACGGGTCCTGGGATAGATAGCCTATGCCAAAGCGGGCGCGTTGGTGTATGGATAGGCCCGTTATGTCGTTATTATCAAAAACAATAGAACCCGCGTTGGGAGAAATAACCCCCACGATCATGTAGAATGTGGTGGTCTTACCCGCTCCGTTGGGCCCGAGAAGGCCGACGATCTCTCCGCGTTTCACCATGATATCCACGCCTTTAACGACCTGCCTGCCGTCATAAGACTTACTTAGTTCTTTAATTTCCAAGAGGCGCATCTTTAAACTCTCCGCTTGAGTATATGACCAATTTAGGCCTTCCGTTTAAGGTGATCTTCCTGTCCAAAGCGTTATAAACCGCCTCCTGGCTGTAGGAAATATCCTCCCCCCGTACGATCTTAACGTTGCCGCGCGAGATTATCTTATCGATCTTACTGCCTGCCATCCCCTGCTCTCCGGCGCCGAAAGGCGCGTTATTAGCTCCTTTGACGATAAAATAAACATCCATCCTGTCGCTATAAATTATAGAATCGGCCTTTTCAACTTTAACGTTATTATTAAAAACAGCGATATTCTTTTCGTAATCTATTTCCAAGGGCCCGTCGCAGGTAATGACCATCTTTTCTTTTACGCCCTGGCCCTTAGGCTTATTTTGATCCTCCGGCTTGATATTTAACCTGATGTCTTTTTCCAGGGCTACCTTTTTTAGATTAAGCTCGCCCTTAGCGCCTACTCCGTCAATGATCATATTATCTCTTTGTATATTCACGGGGTCTTTGGTAGCCACAGACGAGGCCTTTCTATCCCAATCCAATGAATCCGTGGTCAACTTCATGCCCGAGGAAGTGGTAACTATGACATTCTGTTCTAAATGCACCTTGCCGTCTACTTTATTAAAATCCCCATTGTCGGCGGTAAGCTTGATATTCTCTTCTTTACCGTATAGATTGCCTGTTACACTCTTAAGCTTTACCACTTCCGTGAATATGTCCGCGGAATTTCCTGAAAGGTCCCAGCTCTTTTTGCCTTTCTCTCCGTAACCGGAAAGTGAAAATTCATTGATCTGCTGGTCTGACTCTCCCTGGGTTTTCTCTTCAGCAAAACACAAGCCGAAAGCCGCCAAAAATATCAAACCAGGGATCAGGATAAACTTCTTAAGTATCATAAAACTTTACGATCTGGCCCCATTTATCCTGTGACTTGAGGATAAGCTCGGAGATCTCGCGCACCGCTCCGCGGCCGCCCTCTTTTAAAGTTATATAGCAGGCTGCCTGCTTGATCTCCGGGTTGGCGTTGGATACCGCCACCGGAAAACCTACTTTCCTCATAACGCACAGGTCCACTAAGTCATCGCCTACAAAACATATCTCGGAAATATCCACCTTGTATTCTTTTATGATCCTGTCTAATACGGATGTTTTCGGAAAGACGTCCGCGAATACTTTTTCAACCTGCATATCGCGCGCGCGCGGCATTATTGCCCGCGAACCTTTAGCGGTGATCAGGATCGTCTTTATTCCCGCTTTACGCAGGGCGTAAACTCCTAATCCGTCGTGGACATCAAAGGATTTAATATCTCGCCCCCGGGAATCATAGATTATCCTGCCATCGGTTAAAACACCGTCTACATCCAGCAACAGCAGTTTGATCTTTCTTGCTTTTTCTTTTATATCTTCACTTATAGCGGTATTTGACATTTGAATTATACCAATCCTGCTTTTAAAAGGTCCTGCACATCCAATAACCCTACCGGCCGCCTGTGTTTATCCACCACCGGCACTTCATCGATCTTCTTCTCACGCAATATCCGCATAGCCTCAGCTGCCAGCATTTCTTTATCCACGCACGCGGGGTTCCTGGTCATTACTTCCTTGATCCTGCGCCTGGGAAGATTTTCGTCTATTCCCAGATGCCTGCGCAAGTCGCCGTCTGTAAATATACCTTTTAATTTTCCGTTTTTATCCACTACGGCCGCTGACCCCGCCCTGGCCTGGGTGATCTTTAGTAAAACCTCGGAAACCTTCTTCTCTTCATTAACAATAGGGCTGGCTGGACCTTTGCGCATAATATCTTCCACCTTCAAAAGAAGGCGTTTGCCCAGAGCGCCGCCCGGATGAAAAAAAGCAAAATCCCTTTCCTTGAAACCCTTTAGCTCCAGAAGGCATACTGCCAGGGCATCTGCCATGGCTAATGTCGCCGTGGTAGAAGCGGTAGGAGCCAACCCCAGAGGGCAGGCCTCTTTTTTTACCGATACATCTAAGACCGCGTCGCTGTATTTAGCGAGGGTCGATTTAGTATTACCGGTTAACGCGATAACCTTAGCACCGATCTTCTTTAACAAAGGCAAGAGCTGTTTTATTTCCGCGGTTGAACCGCTGTTAGAGATGGCTATCACCACGTCATCGGATGTAACCTTCCCTAAGTCCCCGTGTATTGCCTCAGCGGTATGCAGGAATAAACTCGGTGTGCCGGTTGAAGACAGGGTCGCGGAAAGTTTTTGGGCGATAATGCCGGTCTTACCCATACCGCTTACAACCACCCTGCCTTTTGTTTTTAAAACCAGGTTTATGGCTTTCTTGAAATCCCCGCCTATCCTGGATTTCAGATCTTTGATCGCGCAGGCCTCTATCTCTAAAACCTCTTTCGCCCTCTTGATAATATTTATTTTCATTTTAGCTTCAACCTTTATGATCCGCGGCTTCGTTTATTTTCTTTACCTGCTTGATCAATTTCTCTAAATCCTTTAAGTTGATCATATTCGGCCCGTCACAAAGCGCTTTATCGGGGTTTATATGCACTTCCAGGAACAACCCGTCGCAGCCAAAGGCAACCGCGGCACGCGACAAACCGGCGACAAACTCCCGCTGGCCCCCGGAAGATCCTCCCCTGCCTCCGGGCAGCTGGACACTGTGCGTAGCGTCATAGACCACCGGATAGCCAAACTCGCGCATTATTTTCAGGCTTCTAAAATCAGAGACTAAATTATTGTAGCCGAAAGAAACACCGCGCTCGGTAATAATAATGGACCTGTTGCCCGCGGATTCGATCTTCTTGATGATAGGCAGCATATCCCAGGGCGCTAAGAATTGCCCTTTCTTGATATTTATCACTTTGCCTGACTCAGCCGCGGCCACTACTATGTCTGTCTGGCGGCTTAATAATGCCGGTATCTGGATCACATCCAATACTTCTGCTGCCTCAAGCAAATCTTTCCGGCAGTGTATATCGCTTAATATGGGGACTTTTAATTGTTGTTTTACCTTATTCAGGATATCTAAGCCCTTTTTTATCCCCGGGCCGCGAAAAGAATCCCGGGAAAGCCGGTTTGCTTTATCAAAACTGGATTTGAAGATATACGGAAAACCGTGCTTTACGGCAATATCTTTTATCCTTTTGGCAGTGTCCAGGCATAGCGTTTCTGACTCAATAACGCAGGGGCCGGCAATTAATACCAAGGGGTTCCTGTCTCCGATCTTAATATTCTTTACGGCAACCTGTCTCATTATATTTTATCTTTTTTTAGGCAGAGCTTTACTTTCTCTAAGTCCTCAGGGGTATCCACTCCCACTGTATCGAATTTCGTCTCAATGACCTTTATGCGGAAACCTTCTTCCAAAACCCTTAGCTGTTCTAACTTTTCTATCTTCTCTAAATTAGAAACAGGCAGGTTTTTATAGGTGAACAGGAAATCCTTGGTGTAGCCGTATAAACCGATATGTTTATACCAAACCGGCGATTCCACCTCGGAACCATGCGCCCGGTGAGGGATCGGCGCCCGGGAAAAATACAGGGCAAAATTATTCTTATCTACCACGACCTTTACCACATTAGGGTCATTCAACTCTTGTGAAGTCTCTATCTTCTTCATGACCGTAGCCATGGAGATCCGGCTGTCGTCCAGCAGCGCCTGGGCGGCCGTGTCGATCATCAGAGGATGGATCAACGGCTCATCACCCTGTATGTTAATCACGATCTTCACGTCTAACGGGTTTATTACTTCAATGATCCTGTCTGTGCCGCAGGTATGGGACTTAGAGGTTACTACGACCTTAGCGCCAAACTCTCTGGCGATAGCGGCGACACATTCATCGTCGCAGGCGATGATCAGGTCATCTAAAAGCAGCGCCTGTCTTGCCCGTTCCCAGACGTGCTGTATCATGGGTTTGCCTAAAATATCCGCCAAGACCTTGCCTTCAAACCGGCTGGAAGAATACCTCGCGGGAATAACTCCGATCACATCCATTTTTTAACCTAGCCTCTCCAGTAATTCTTTACGCGTAGTAACAGCGGTACCTACTTTTCCGACCACGATACCGGCGGCAAAATTCGCGATATGCGCTGCCTCAAGCAAACTTCCTCCGCAGGAAAGCCCTAACGTAAAAGTACCGATCACTGTATCGCCTGCTCCGGAAACATCAAAAACCTCCTGGGCTACCGTCGGTATATGGGTCAGGCGTCCGCTTTTCTCCAGCAACTTCATACCGTGCTCGCCTAAAGTAACCAGTATTGATCCCAACCCCAGATATTCCAGTATCCCGCGCTGCGCGGAGTCAATATCTTCATCCGTGAATAATCTGTCATTACTCACCTTAAACCTGTTGGCCGTATCCTTGATCTTTAGGTTCCTTACCGCGTTTTCAAGTTCGCGCCGGTTAGGGGTAATGGCAGTAACCCCGCGGTAATACTGAAAATGGTCCTCTTTAGGGTCAACGGTGATAACTTTCTTACGGGAGCGGGCTAAATGAATAAGCTCCTCCAGCAAATGCATGTTTATGACTCCCTTGCCGTAATCCTCGATAACAATGGCGTCAAAATCATTTATATTCCTGCGTATAAAATTCATGATACTGCTGTTTAAGCCCCGGGGCAGCGGGTCTCTGTGTTCCCAGTCAACCCTGACTAACTGTTGATGCCCGGCAATTATGCGCGTCTTTAATGTCGTATGCCTCTTAGGCTCGATAAATACTCCCCTGGTGTTTATTTTTCTTTTCTTTAATTCAGAAAGTAAAATACCGGTGTTCTTATCCTTTCCCGCGACCCCCAACAAATAAGGCTCAGCGCCGAGAGAACGGATATTATTAGCCACATTGGCCGCCCCTCCCGGCACATATGTCCTTCTATTCGCCCAGACCACCGGCACCGGCGCCTCAGGAGAGATCCTGTCAACATTCCCCCAGATATATTCATCCAGTATCACATCTCCGATAACCAGTATCTTCGCTTTAGAAAAACGATTTATGATCGCCTTAAGATTCTTCATAGCTTCTCAATAACCGCCTGAGCCAATAAAGGCAGCATTATCTCGTGATGGCCGATAATATAATAACTCTTTCCTCCTGACATAACCGGCCGCAGGCAGATATTCTGCGCCGGCCTGTAGTGATACACCATATCAAAATTAGCGGCGGTAAAATCCTTGACCACATTACCCAGGTTACGCGCTAAATTCAATGCCTTTAAGAACACCTCCGGCAGGATCACCGCGGAGCCGAAATTCATGACCACGCCCCCGTTATTTATCCGGCAGATATTTTCTACCAGCAAATTAAAATCCCTGAAGCTTCCTTCTCCGGTAAGCGCGGCGTTAAAAGACGGATGCTGATGTATAATATCCGTGCCGATACCTACAAATACGCATACAGGTATTTTATGCTTATAGGCGTTATACAGCAGGCTAGAGTTCTTAAACGGAAGATCCGCCTGGCTGATCTTCTTAGCTACGGCATATCCTAACCCTAAGCCTTCTCTTACACCTTCGGTTACCGCGCTATTCAAAAACTGCGCGGTCTCCCGGGCCATGCCGAACTTCCCTGTTTTCAGGCTATCTCCCACATCCTCGGAAGTCCTGCCCTGGAAAGCGATCTCAAAATCATGGATTATGCCGGCGCCGTTTAAGCAAATACAGTCAATTACCCTCTTCTTTATCAATTCGATCAATACAGGATTCAACCCGCATTTTATAACGTGGGCGCCGCAGGAAAAAATAACCGATTTCTTTGCCTTGCGCGCCTTTACCAGCGCTTCGACTACGGCGCGTAAATCCTTAGCTTTTAATACCCTGGGCAAAGAATCGTAAAAACTTGAGAAACTGCTCCTCTTAACAGGAGGTTTGGCGAAAATGCTCATATCAACCTTATTGCGCCTCTTTTTTATCGAATATGTCTTTACCTTGCTTATATTTATCATCGGAATTTATAATTTTAGCACAAATCCTGCCTAAATCAACCTGAATTTTGGAGTTTCGCCTTTTTAACCCGCGCTGTATTCCTGCATAACCAAAGAATACCCCAACCCGGTTGTCCCGCTGATTTTTACGGGGATCCTGCGCTCATCCGCGCTTATCCAGATCTGGAATTTCTCCGGCCTGCTTTGGAAACGATAAGCCATAAACCTGCCGGCGGGGACATTGATCTCTTCTATCGCGGCCAGTTCTATTATAAACTCCTGGGTCGGCAGCACAACCATTAGATTATACCCGACTTCCAGCTTAGCTATATCCCGTACATAATAAGGAAGCAGGATCGCGTTATTTATAACGCTGCTCTTTTTAATCACCGACTCGCTCTCTCTGCCGTACTTTAATTTCTTAATAACCAAAGTAAACTTCTCCTGGTCATAATCCTCCGTGATCTTTTCAGGGAACGGCCAAGTGGATATATCCCGCTCCACCCTGACAGGAAGAAAACTCTTAGGATCGCTGTAAATCTTTTCTAGATCAACAAACCGCGTCAACCTTGTCTCAAAGGTCATCAGGTTTACTTCTCTGTCCTGGAACTTTACCTTTGGCAGATGCTTAAACACCGCCTTACCCAAATACAGCTTGCCTAACTGCACGCGGTAAATTATCTTTTCTCCCGCGCGGTCAACCCCGCGAGAAACAGATTTAGGCCCTTGGGCTAAAGCCGTATTTTTAGAATAAGCTTTGTTAAATATAACACAGGCTCCCGCGCACGATAGAATTATGAATAAAGACAGTAGTATTATTTTACGCACGCAAAACTCCTTGAGTAAAACACCTTGCCGATCAAGTTAAAGCGCGTCCTTAGCCAGGATCGAATCGGCTACACTTACAACATAATCCGCGCTTACCGCTTTAAGGCAGGCAAAACTCCTGGTGCAATTATGCGCTAAGCATTCGACACAGCCGGCTGTTTTAGAAACAACACGGTCTTCCTCGCCTAGAGGGCCCCAGCGTTTCGGGCTTAGGCCTTTTTGGCTCCTGCCGAAAATAGAGATCACCGGAGTGCCTAAGGCCGACGATATATGCACGGGACCGGAATCATTGGATATAAATAACCGGCACCTCTTAAGCACGCTTGCCAACTGGCTGACTGATATCCTGCCTGCCAGGTTAAGGACGGGATGCCGCATCCGCTTAATCACATTTTGCGCCAAAGCCGTATCTTTAGGTCCGGCTACGACTAAAACTTTAAACCCGTATTTTTCCGCCAACCTGTCGGCGGCCTCGGCAAACCTTTCGCTGGGCCAAACTTTAGAGGGGCAACTGGCCCCGGGATGAATAGCCAATAACCTGTCGCTATTCTTTATCCCCTCCTCCCTGAACAGGCCTTCTACATATTTTTCTGATTCCGGCCTGATCGGCATAAACAGGCTTTTATCTTCAGGTTCAATACTTAAATATCTTAACAGGTCTAAATTGTATTCTAATTCGTGCTTTTCACCAAATTGTTTAGTATGCTTTATCCTGTCCGTAAGCAGAGACCCCAGCTTAATGTCATAACCTACCCTTTTGGGTATGCCGGCCAAAAAGGTCAATAAATGCGCGCGGTTACTCGGATGGAGGATTAACGCCAGGTCAAACTTCTTTTTCTTTAAGTTGCGGCCAAGCTTGATAGAGCGGCCCCAGCTTTTATGCTTGCCGTCTTTATCATAGGTGATCACTTCGTCTAAATAAGGGTTGCCTTCTACGACATCTTTAGCGTAAGGCGATACCATCATGGCGATATATGCGTTTGGATAATTTTCTCTTAAGGCCTTGATTACCGGCGTAGACAACATAACATCTCCGATCCTGTCCGTGCGCGTAATGAGAATACGCTTGAAATTACCCCGGCTATAGGCTATAGGGTATCGGGTATCGGTAACTAATATATCTCTTATTTGCCTGGACACATCCTCAACCTTTATCAGGCTCATGCACTCTACAGTCTTAAAACGGCAATGCGCCTTTTTACAGGGCCGGCAGAAAATATCTTTAGTAACTATTCTATAATTATTTGACCAGGGGCCGTATTTTCTCTCATCGCTTGGGCCAAAAAGCGCTACTATGGGAGTATCCAGATAACTGGCTAACTGCAAAGTCCCCGTATCGCAGGTAACCAATAACACTGACTTTTTCAAAAGACGCGCAAACTGGCCAAGAGTAGTTTTTCCCGTAAAATCGAAAATTTTATTCGGGCAATTCTGGTAGATATACTGGGTTATTGGCCGATGAGGCTCAGAGCCGATTAAAACCACCTTATAATCCCTGCTTAAGGCAGCGCATAGCCGGGTAAACTTCTGGCTATCCCATCTCCTGGTATCGCCGCCGGTACCGGGGCTGACTAGAATGATCTTGTTCTCGCTGTTTATCCCGTTATCTTTTAGAAGACAATTAATATAATTCTCGTCCTCAACACTGCCAGAATAGAATAGCCTTGCCTGCTTTATTGCTAAAGGCTTCCTGCTTGCCAGGGCCATCTGCAACCGGTAGAGGTTGCGGTCTTTCATATGTTGGATATGCCCGGGGATATATAAAAATGGAGAAGTCCTATAACGCGCGGGCAGGAACGCGCCGTAGAAGGTATTGCGCAGGTCAATTATCAGGTCAAACCTTTCTTTCTCCAGTTCCTGGAACAACTTTATCTTTTCTCTTAATCTGGAATATTTATCATAGATAATAAGCCTGTCTATATGCGGGTTATCCTGGAGTATCTCTTTTGGCCTCGGGCCTATCATCGCCGTAATTTTAGCCGCGGGAAAATTCTCCCTCAAATAGTCCAGGACAGGCAGAGCCAGGATGACATCGCCCATATTGCTTGAAGTAATAAACAGGACCTTATTAATTTTAAGCGTCATTTTATTATAATCTTCTAACCTGCTCAATCACGTCTTCCGGAGTGACTGCTTTCATGCAGCGGTTATCCTGGCAATTCACCTGGTAGCAGGGTATTTTGCAACCTACATCCTTACGCAAAATAACGGCGTTCTTCAAAGGATAGGGGCCGGTTATTTCCGGAGAGGTCGGGCCGAATATGGCGATTATCTTTTTGGAGCCTACGCTGTTGGCAATATGCAGCGGGCCGGTATCCGCGGTAATGAATAGATCCACCCTCTTGCATAAAGCGCCCAGCTGTTTTATGTTAAATACGCCGCAGGCTATTGCCGGTTTTTCCTTCATGGAATTTTTTATGCTTAAGGCCAGCGGCAGGTCGCGATGATCCCCGGTTATAATGACCTTTGCCCCGCGTTCTTGGATTAATTTATCGGCTAATACAGCCCAGTATTCTTTTGGCCAGCGCTTAGGATTCCAGTTCCCGCCCGGGTTTAACCCCGCCAGGAAATCTTCTTTGTCTATCGAATTCTTAGACAAGAATTCGTCTACGAAAACCTCGTCTTCAGAGGCAACAAAGAAATCGGAAAACCTGTCTTCGACCCTTAAGCCCGCTTTTTCTATAATGTTCAAGTAGTAATCTATCCGGTGCAGGCTGTCTTTCCTGGGCACGCTGATCTTCTTTGTCAGCAGGAACCCGCGCTTTTTTGTGTAATAACCGATCCTCTGCGGGATACCTGCCAGGCGGCAAATAAGCGCGCGGCTAAATGATCGGTGCAATAAAAATACCGTGTCAAATCTCTTGGCTTTTAGCAGTTTTACGAAAGTCAGCTGCGCTAAAACGCTCTTGTGCCTGTCTTTTTCATCAAAAATGATAACTTCATCCAGAAAAGGGTTGTCTTTTAAAACATGATAACATCTGCTGGGGATTATACAGGCAATAAAGCCGTCCGGGAAATTCCGCCTGATATTCCTTATCGTCGCGGTGGAAAATAATACGTCGCCCAGCCAGTTGACATTAAAGATCAGTATCCTTCTTTTGCTTTCGGTCATTTATGCTTAAGCTCCCGTATAAAGTTATAATATCCGCTCGTTTCTATCCAAAAAACAAGGAGATTGCCCGCGTTAGAAGATATCCTTAGTCTTTTTAAAACAAATATATCCTTATTGCTGAATTTCTTCCCGGGGTTTGAAGCAACGGCCAGCTTATACCCTGCCTCAACTACCAGCTGCCTTACATGGCTGTTAAACCCTCCGGCAGGATAGCTGAAGGCATTAACCGGAATGCCCAGTTTTTCTTCCAGTATTTTCTTTGAATCAAATATCTGCCTTCTTAATTCCGGCTCAGAGTCAACCTTTATTAAATATGGATGCGTCAAGGTATGGCTGCCGAAAGTGATTATTCCGGAATCCCGCATAGTTTTAATTTCATCCCAGCTTAACCTGTCATTCTGCGGCCTGTCCATTTCATTAATGATAACGAATATGGTCGCGGGTAAATTATATTTTTTCAGTATGGGAAAGGCATGGGTATAATTATCTTTATAACCATCATCAAAAGTCAGGGCTATTGTCTTAGGAGGAACTTTCTTTTTATCCCTGATCAAACTCGCGGCTTCTTCCAAAGAAACCACATTATAACGATGATCCTTAAGGAACCGCATCTGGCGCTCAAATATATCCACGGATACGGTCAACTTATCATCCGGGGAGGCATTGGAATTGACCAAATGGTACATAAGTATGGGGATAACGTACTGCTGCCGGATAAATCCGGCGAGCAGTAAAACAATTATAAATATCGCGCCGAAAACAGCTGTAATTAGTGTCTTGCGTCTGGGCACTGTAAGTATACCTCCTCTGTCTCTTGAGCCATTTTTTCCAAAGAAAAATTACGGCAGATAAAATCCCGGGCATTGCCTCCCAGGTATCCCCTTTTCTGTTCATCCTTAAGCAGCCCGGATATAGCCTTCTGTAACTGACATGAGTCCTTGGGCCTGACTAATAAACCATTATATCCATCCTGTATCAAGCTCTTTATTCCCCCGGTATCCGTCCCTATAACAGCAAGGCCAAATGCCATTGCCTCCATTAGCGCCAGCCCCAGCCCTTCTTTTAAAGAGGGCATGACAAATAAATCCATGGCAGACAACACATCCCTTGTATCTTCGATCTCAGGCAAAAAGACTACGCTTTTTTCGATCCCCAGGCTTTTTACCAGGCTTACTAATCCTTCCTTCATCTTGCCTTCTCCGGCAATAAGCAATGCTGCCTCCGGGATATCCTTTAAAACACCCTCCATAGCCTCAATAAGATAGGTATGGCCTTTTACATCCGAGAGCCTCGCCACAATGCCTACTACCGGCCCTTTGCCTAAGCCAAACCTTTCTTTTATGCCGGCTCTCGTTTTCGGGTCCCGGGTATGGGGTTCACTGGTATCTACGCCGCTATGTATCACTACTATATCTTTCTCATTTACTTTAAAATCCCGGATCAAATGTTCCTTTACGGGCTCGCTTATGGCTATTACTTTTTGACCCCAGCAAGGGAAGATCTTCCGGAAAAGCCTTTTCTTAAAGAACCCGTGGCAGGTAGAAATATGTTTTACCCCGAGAAATTTGCTCAACAGGCAGCCTAAGACCTGCGTGGTGCGGCTGTTAGAATGCAAGAGCTCTATTTTGTGCTTCTTTATCAATCCCGATAATTTAAACATGCTTAATAGTATTTTCGGGCTTACTTCTTGTTTTGTCCTTATAGGTATGGAGGCATACGTTATCCCTTCTTCCCTGAACTTAGAAAGCATCCTCCCGCCGCTTGAGGCTATATACACATTATGGCCTCTATGCTTCATGCCGGCGGACAGGGACAAAAGATAACTGGTAATGCCGCCGATATTAAGATGATTGGATATGTAGAGAATATTCATTTTATTAATTTATCTACCGCCTCCAATACCTCCTCGGGCCTTATCAACTCCATACACTTCTTAGACTTGCACTTTGACTTATAACATGGGCCGCAGGCCAGGCCTTTATTGATCACTACGCAATCTTTCACCAGGGATAGATGCCGGCGCGGGTCTGTCGGGCCAAAAAGCGCTACAAAAGGCGTGCCCACGGCAGAGGCAATATGCAAAGGAGATGAATCGGCTGAAATAAATACGGCGCATCTTTTGATCAAAGACGCCAATTGGTTAACCGAGGTCTTGCCGCAGGCATTAATAATCTTGGCGTTCTTGACCATATTCACTAATTCCTGGCCTTTAGCCGAATCACTTTCTGTGCCGGTGATCACTACCCGTATATCTTTATGCCCCAATGCCTCGCACAGTTTTACTATATGCGCCTGAGGCCAGCTTTTAGCCAGCCACCTCGGGCTTGCGCCTATATTTATGCCGACGATCTTTTGATTGGCGCTTAACCACTGCGAACTCAATAAGTCGTCAATATAACGCTGATCTTCCTCCGTCGGCCAGAGCTCTAAACGGCGGTCTTCTGAATCTATGCCTAACATCTTTAATACCCTAAACTGATGGGCTACAGGATCGATAGGCGGTTTTTCATCTTTAATACGGTTATTCAGCAGGAACCCTAGCTTTTTATTATCATACCCAAAACGGCGGGTACTAAGGCTTAAAAAAGACAACAAATGGCTCTTACGGTTATTCTGCAGGTCAATAACGATATCAAAGTTTTTCTTTCGTATAATTTTCCCCAGCTTCAGGAGCCCGGCTAAACCTTTATCTTTATTTTTAAGGTCAGCGACCAAGAGTTCGTCTATATACGGGCATCTTAACAGCACGTCTTTTGATTCTTCTCCTACAAGAAAAGTTATCTTAAAGTCAGCCCCCGCCGGAGGAGATGAATGGCCGAATTTCTCTCTTATCGCCCTTAAGCCCGCCGTAGACAATATAACATCTCCTAAAGAACTGAATTTAATTACCAAGATCTTAAAATTATTCAGGGCGTCTTTATAGACATCCAGCGTATTCTTCACCATCAGCTCAACATTATATTTTTCCTGGACTTTTTTATAGGCATTCTCCGCTAAACTAAGCGCTAAGTCCTTATCTTTGAATATCTTTATTATCGCCCCTGCCATACTGTTAGGATCCGCCGGAGGCACAAGCAGGCCGGTCTTTCCGTTCTCGATAATATCGACTACTCCTCCTACCTCCGTAGCCACTACGGGCACGCCTGAGGCCTGCGCTTCTATAATTACGCGGCCGAATGCCTCTTGAGTAACGGTCGAAAGCACAAGCAGGTCTAAATTAGATAAAATCTCCGGAATATTCCTCTGTGTGCCCAGGAATTCTGTAGAATTCCAAAGCCCCAGCCTCCTGACTAAAACCTGTATCTCTTCTTTATACGCTTCACGGGAAGCCGGCGCGTCTCCTACTATCCAGATCTTAATCCGCGGCACGGACCTGGCCACTTTTGCCATAGCCTTGATAAAATGCAGGTGGCCTTTTATGGGAGTTAACCTGCCGATAATACCTACGTTGAATTCTTCTCTCTTCCTCTTATCCGGGCTGGTATATGTGAACCTCTCCAGATCCACGCTGCGCGGCACCAGCCTTATCCGCTCATAGGGGACGCCAAAATCATCGATCATATGGCGGGCGATAACATTGCTTAAGACGATCACTCTTTTCGCCCAGCCCATAACCTGGCTAAAAGGATGTTTCTTATAATAGCCATGGCAGGTAGTGATAAAAACTGTGTTGGTCTTACGGGAAGCGAAATAAGCAGCCCAGGCGGGGACACGGGAACGGGCGTGGACGATATCTATTTTTTCTTTTTTAATGATCTCGGCTAAGAGCGGGACCATCTTTATTATCGAGAAAAGCGATTTTTTATGCACCGGCAGCTGGTAATGGACCGCGCCATGCGACTCTAACTCTTTTACCAGTTCTCCTCCGTTAGAGACTACGACCGCTTTATGGCCCAGCCTGACTAAATACTTTGCCAGATCCAGCGTTCCGGTCTCAACACCGCCTACATGAAGTTCAGGCAATATCTGCAGGATATTCATAGTATTCTCTTTAGCGCTTCCCTAACCAGGTAATTATCTTTTGAAGTATTTACCGGCGGCTTATCCCGCCAGATCTTTTCAATAATACCGCTTAATTCACTTTGCTCGCACATATGTATATATTTATCTTTTAGGAAATTATCCAGGAACTTCTCATGCCTTGCCCCTAACGTGCCCGCGTTAAAAACCACCACGTACTTCCCGCTGTTTGCCGCCTCAGATATCATGGATATGCTCTCAGGAGAAACAATTAAGATCTGGCTTAGGCCCAATATCCCGCCAACCGCTTCCGGGATATTCTTTTCATTAGCTATAACCAGAAGTTTGCAACGGGGATAATCCTGGAATTCTTCCTTTAGCCGGGCCTCGACCTCCCTAGAAGTGCGCCTTGAGGTTGTAACCAGGATATCCGCTCCTAATTTTTCAGATACCGATTTTATCTGTTTAATAACTCCGGATATCCTGCCTTCATCCAGGCAGAAACCCTTGGCATCTCCTCCGATCAACAGCCCGATGCAGGCACCGGAGACGCTAAGCTTAAGGCCCAAAGCCTCAAGCAATTTTTCAGATTGTTCTTTTAAATATTGCCCATCTACCAAATTCAGCGCGCCTGAGGTTACTACAATATTCTTCCTTCGGCGGGGATTATCGTGCCTGGGGATGATCGCCAGGTCAAATCTCCTGGCGCCTAAAATTGACGGCCGCATAACCACTATGGACTTAGCCAGGTTCTCCTTAGAAAGTATCCGGTTAACCGGCGCTGCCGCCTGGCCGCAGGAAATTATAATATCCGGTTTTATACTTATCAACGATCTATAATCGTCTTTTTGCAAAAACTTCCTTAAGCACCAAAGACAGCCCTGGCAGCTGCGCTTGCCTGCCAGGCAGCTGCAAAACGCCAATGCCGCCTTAGAAAAAATATTCTTTGGCCTTATTTCCACTGTATTGACATTAACAGACATCCCCTTCTCTTTAAAAACGCTACTGACTATTCCTGCTGCTGCCTGCGCCTGCCTTAAGTGCCCGGTTTTCCCGTCGGAAATGATCAGTATGCTGCGCTCCCTGGAATATTTCCATATCTTATAGGACCAAAGATAATCCCCGGGGTATTTTGTAATATTTTTCTCAAAAGTGCGGACGATCTCCTGTAAATTATCGCGCAGGTCCTTTTTGGGGTCTTTAGTCTTCTTAGCCTCAAAAGGAGCCCCGATAATGGTCCGGATATGCGGCCCACGGATCCTGGCGTAAAAAGACGGCAGGATAACAGAACCGTATTTCAAGCTCAGCCTTACCGCGCCTGTCGCCATAGAAGCATCCTTGCCAAAGAACTTAACCGGCATACCGTTCTTGCCGCCCTGATCCACTGTCATGCCTATTGCTTCGTTTTTCTTAAGAGCGTCTATTAAATACCGCAGTTGATTTTTTCTCTGGATTATCTTACAGCCCCGGTTCTTACGGTATTGATTAAGAAGCTTGTTTAAACGCGGATGCCTTAAGTCGCGGACAAAAAGATTAAAAGGAAACCCTGAATTCGCGCAGATAATATTGGAAAGTTCCCAGCTTCCCGAATGCATACCCAAGAAAATTACGCCCTTTCCCTTTTTAAAGGCCTCGCCTACATGTTCTAAGCCCTCAAAATGTATATATTTATCCATGTAGGCCCTATCAACAACAGGGATAAAAAATATCTCAATAAAACTCTGGCCGAAGGCGCGGTAGAATTCACGCGTGAGGCCGCTTATCTGGCGGGGCGATAATTTGCTGCCGAAGGCGGTCTTTATATTAGAATAGGCAACGCGTCTCTGTTTTGCGTTAAGACGGTAAAAAAGCCCGCCCAGCCTTCTGCCTAAAAAAAGGCTGAAACCCTTAGGCGGTAGCCTGATAATAAAACCTACTGCCTTAAAGAGAATACAGCTTAAGTAATCTATTATGGAATCTTTGTTCATCTTTAATTACCATACCGATACGTAATACTAAAAAGCGTAAAGCGCCTGGCGCGTAAAGCCTGGCAGCGTCTTTCTGCGTGGTAATGATCGTATCTATATTCTTATCCCGGGAACTTTTTATGATCTTATCTAAATCCTGCAGGGTATAATTATGGTGGTCCGGGAACTTAAAGGATAAACCGGCATTAATACCGAGCCCGCGGATCAAATTCTCAAACGAATCCGGATCACCGATACCGGAGAACAAAGTTACGGTTTTCCCTTTTAAGAGCGCGGTATCAAGTAAGCCTTCCGGCTTATCAATACTATAAAAACCTAACGGCTTATGAATTGATTCTACGATTACCGCCGAAGGATTTAATTTACTTAAGGTGTCTTTTATATAATTTGTATCCGCGTTAAGGTTTGTTTTAGTCAGCACAAACACATCCGCCCGCTTAAGAGAAGAAACAGGCTCACGCAAGATCCCCCTGGGTATCATCTGCCGGTTGCCAAAAGGATTGACGGCATCTATAGTCACAATTTCTAAGTCTTTCTTTATCCTCCACTGCTGCATACCGTCATCCAAAACAACCGTATCTGCCCCGTAATCGCCTATCGCCTGCCTGCCGGAACTCACCCTGTCAGCTCCTACGACTATCGGCACATCTTTTAAATTCATCTGCAGCATATACGGTTCATCGCCCATATTCTCGCAACTGAGAGCCCCCTCGCCCTGATCCTTGGCCTTTCTTTTATAGCCTCTGGTCAATATGGCTACGCTATGGCCATGCTGTTTTAAATACCCGGCGATATATTCCACAAGCGAGGTCTTGCCTGTGCCGCCTAAGGTGATATTACCCACACTGATAACTGTGCAATTCAGCCGGCGGAGTAAAAACCGGTTAAAGAAATACAAGGCCCTGACTGCTAAACCGTATATAAGAGAAAGCGCGAACAAAAAAACCTTGATTATCCCCGCGGTAAATCCTGCTGTCCTATCAGTAGCCAGGCCATATAGATATTCTCTCATATACTAAATAAGTTTAAGCAGCATCAATAAACCGATGATTATGAACAAAGCCGCTCCCGAATACCTGATGACTTCAGGTTTAATGTATTTACCTAACGCCGCCCCAACCAAGACCGTAATGGCGGTAATAACTATATAAGCGGATACCGAACCAAGCCAGACCGCTAAAGGCCTTCCTGTCTTAGAAGACAATCCTAAACCTACTAATTGCGTCTTATCCGCTAATTCCGCCAAGAATACCGCTCCAAACGCCATAAAGAAGATTTTCCAATCCATTTTTTCCTCCGTAGCAATGCAGATTGCCTATTTGCTTTTGGCGTAAAACTTTAATAAGAACAAATACTTAGAATAATTATTTTATCATAATGGCGAGTTTGAAGCAACAGGTTTTGGATGCGGCTAGTCCGCGGACATAAAAGACAGATTTCTTTCTACAAACTCCACTAGTTTCTGCTGGACAGGCACAGGGACATTGTGAAATTCCACCCCTACGCCGGGATAAAAATGAGGCTGTACCTGCTTGTCAGGCAGCCAGACCACCTTTGCCTCTAATTCTATTTCTTCGGATTTAGGCGGCAGCTTAAGCCTCAAGACAACCTCATCATCCAACTTAAATTGACTGCAGCCGAATACGAAAGCGCCTATCGCGCTTAAATTTAAAATATCTATCTTCAGGCAGGTTGTGCTTTTATCAAATTTTGCCCTTAATTCCGCTTTTATGTCAATAGGCAGACGTTTAAACCTGCGCCGCAATTGCATTTTCTTGATATCTTCGATAATTTTATCTTCCTGAAAACTATTTATTGCCAAGTCTTCCGTAGCGCAGATCTCAATGGTCTTGTCCAGCCCGGAAACGGAAAATGCCCCCCTGACATGCGCGGGAATATTAACAAACTTCAACCGGCCTTTATTGTTGATCACTTCTTTATAAGCGATAACTATTACCGAGATACCCATATAGTCTATAAAATCGACCTCTTCAAAATTACAGAGGATGTCGCGGTAACCGTCGTGCACACACTGGCCTATAACTTCTACCAAATTGGCGGAATCCACATCAATGCGCCCGGACAGATCCAATACAATAACGTTATTCTCCTGCCTTATTTTGATTTCCATATTCAGGTAGACCTGCCGCAAGGCAGGCTGTAAACGGCCTTTATATATTCCGCGTTCCTTTTAGTCGCGCCCCGGTTTTGCGTAATAAGCTGCCTGGCGCGCTTGCCTAATTCGGCTGCCCGTAAAGGGTCATTTAACAAACCCGCCATGCTTTCCTCTAAGCCTGCTTTATCGCGGACTGCGATAGCGGCCCTGTTGTTTAAGAATAGATCGGCGATGTCGCGGAAATTAAACATATGCGGCCCAAATAATATCGGTTTGGATAAACTGGCCGGCTCCAGGATATTATGCCCGCCTTTTTTTATCAGGCTGCCGCCCACAAAAACAATATCTGATGCGGCATAAAAAGAGACCAGTTTACCTACTTCATCAAGGACAAACACCGGATCAGTAATACAGGTGGAACAAGTAAGCGGTGAACTGGAAATAAAGGCGCTGCGGAATCCAAATTTCGATATTACCTGCGCGACAGCCTTGCTTCTCTCCGGATGCCTGGGGGCGATAAGAAGCTTTAAATGAGGAAAACTTTTTTGCAGCCCTTTATAAACTTCTAAAACCTCTTCTTCTTCTCCGTCGTGGGTGGAACCTGCCACAAGAAGCTTGTCTTCTGGAGCCAGTCCCAATTTCAATCTATAATCCGCGTTGGCCTGGGCCCCGTCCGGATAATCCTGTGTATCAAACTTCATATTACCGGTTACGCGGATCTTCTCTTCAGGAACCCCCAGGCGCGTTAATCTTCCCGCGTCCCGCTCAGACTGCACACAAAAAAGACTGATCTTATTTAAAATAGGCTTAAGCAGGAATTTTATGCTCAAGTACCCTCTGAAAGAAGCGTCAGATACCCTGCCGTTTACTGTGATAATAGGAATATTTCTTTTATAAAGACAGGTTATGAGGCTCGGCCAGATCTCGGTTTCCGCGATGATGAATAACGCGGGCCTGGCCCTCTCTATTACGCGCCTTACGATGAAACTTAGATCAAGGGGAAGATAGGTTACAAAGTCGCCTTCCTTAGCGATACCCCGGGCAATTTTATTGCCGGTTACGGTTACGGTAGAGATTATGAATTTCTTATCCGGGTAAATCTTTCTTAATTCTTCTATGAGGCCCCTTATCGCCATCACTTCCCCCACGCTTACCGCGTGCACCCAGATGGAACCCTTGGCGTTTAATCCTTTAGGCAAAAATCCTAACCGCTCCCAAAAGTCCTTATGGAATTTACCCTTTAATAGATACACCGGAAGATAGACCAACAAGAGGGCCAAAAATATCAGATCGTATATTATAAACATTTTATTTAGAAACTCCTAACCCCTGCCTGCTAAACTATGCCCGCGGATGAGCCTTATCATAGACGCTCTTCAACTTCTCAGTAGTAAGATGAGTATATATCTGCGTAGTAGAGAGATTCGCGTGCCCCAGTAATTCCTGGACGGTCCTAAGGTCCGCCCCGCGGTTTAAAAGATGCGTGGCAAAGCTGTGCCTTAATGTATGCGGCGAAATTCCCTGCCTCATACCGATAATATGTATGTATTTATCTACCATACCGCGCACGCCTCTGGCGGTAATACGCTTGCCGTTCTTGTTTAAAAATAACGCCTGGGATTGCTTACTCCTTTTATCCAGATATTTCCTTATAGCCTTAATCGCGGTTTCTCCAATAGGCACTATCCGCTCCTTCTTACCCTTACCCATTACCTTAACAATACCGCTGATAAAATCAACATCCTCTAAACTTGCTCCGACCAGCTCCGAGATCCTCATACCGGTTGAGTAAAACGTCTCCAGGATCGCTTTGTTGCGTAAACCCAGCTCGTCTGACTCATCTTTAGGAGATGCTGATTCAATTAATTTAGCAGTCTCCTCTTCCGTCATAAAATCAGGCAGGTGTTTATCGAGTTTTGGGCTGGAAATTATAAGTATGGGGTTAGCCTTTAAATAACCTTCGCGGGTAAGAAATCTGAAAAAACTGCGCAAGGTAGAAAGCTTGCGGCCGACAGTCCTGGAACCCAAATTCTTCTCTTTTAAAACTACCAGAAATTTCCTCAAGGTAAGATAATCTACTTTCTCTAACGCGGTTTCGCCTAGGAATTTCCGGAAATCTTCCAGATCCAGGCGGTAATTCAGGACCGTATGCTGGGAGTAATTCTTTTCAACCTCCAGGTAACGTATAAATTTCTCTATATACTTTTCCATAAAAACTACGTTTCAGAGACAGCCCCTTTTTCATCCTGGGCTTCGGGGGCGGCCCCTTTGGCATCTTGAGGCAGGGTGCTGGACGTAAACTTACATTTGGGAAAGTTGGAACAGCCGTAGAAGAATCCCCGTTTTGAACGACGCTCTATCAATTCCCCCCCGCATCCGGGTTCAGGGCATTTAACTCCCGAGGTGATAGACCGGGAGTTCTTGCATTTCGGAAAATCCGAGCAGCTTAAGAATTTTCCGCGGCTGCCCCATTTGATGATCATGGGCTTGCCGCACTTATCGCAAATATCGCCGGTAGCGATCACTTCTTTCTTGATATTGGCCTGGGCAAAATCCAGGCTTTCTTTGAAAGGGCCGTAGAAATCTTCCAATACTTTTGTTTTATCAAACCGGCCCTCTTCAATATCATCAAGTTCTTCTTCCATAGCGGCGGTAAACTTTATATCCATGATCTTGGGGAAATATTCCACCAGCATATCGCAGACCATGAATCCTAATTCCGTAGGTTTAAAATACCCCTTCTCGCGGCGCACATAGTTACGCAGGATAAGCGTGTAAATTATAGGCGCGTAAGTAGAAGGCCTGCCAATACCATCTTCTTCCAGCGCCTTAACCAGGGAGCTGTCTGAAAACCTGGGCGGCGGCTTGGTAAAATGCTGCGTGGGCGATAGCCCTGCTAAACGCAGGACCTCTTCTTTTTCCAAGATGGGAATTATATTCTTCTCCTCTTGCTCATCATTGTTCTTTTTGTATACGGCCATAAACCCGTCAAAAAGCAAGGTGCTTCCCGAAACCGTAAACAGATACTTTCCCGCCTTAATATTGGCCGTAGTTACCAAAGAAACAGCGGGAGCCATCTGGCTGGCTACTAAACGGTTATAGATAAGCTCGTACAGCTTAAGCTGGTCCTCGCTTAAAAAGCTCTTTATGCTTTCCGGAGAATTGGAAACCGAGCTCGGCCTTATAGCTTCATGCGCCTCCTGCGCCAGTTTTTTTACTTTATAGACATTAGGCGATTCAGGCAAATAATTCTTGCCGAAATTATCAACGATATGGCTCCTTACTTCTTTTATCGCCTCAGGCGCGGAACGCGGAGAATCGGTGCGCATATAAGTGATCAAGCCCACGGGATTATCGCCTCCTATATCTATACCTTCATAAAGCTGCTGCGCGATGATCATGGTCTTGGTGGCGCTAAACCTTAATTTATTAAACGCTTCCTGCTGTAGCGTGCTGGTAATAAAAGGAGACAGGGCATACCGTTTTTTCTCGGCCTTCTTTATCTCAACGACTTTAAATTCCTTATCTTTTAAGTCCTTGACGATATCATCAGCTTGCTGCTGGTTATCTATCTGCGCTTTTTTATCTTCTATCTTTGCTAACTCCGCCTTAAAGGCCGCCTCCTGCTTATCCTTAGAAAGAAGCGCCTCGATCTCCCAATACTCCTGCGCTATGAATTTCTGGATCTCCCTTTCTCTATCCGTGATCAGCCTTAGGGCCACAGACTGCACCCTGCCGGCGCTTAAACCCCTGCCTATCTTTTTCCATAATAAAGGGCTTAAGAAATAACCCACGATCCTGTCTAAGATACGGCGGCCGACCTGGGCCTCTACCATCTTAACGTCAAAATCACGGGGATTATTAAATGCCTCATTTATCGCCGCGGGAGTTATCTCATGGAAGACTACCCGGAAAATATTCTTATTTTTCAGGATACGCTCTTTTATCTGCCAGCCGATAGCTTCGCCTTCCCTGTCAGGGTCGGTAGCGATATAAACATTGGCCTTCTCTTTTAATCCCGCTTTCATGGCTTTTAAAACCTTCTGCCTTCCCGAAATGATTATATATTTCGGCTCAAAGCCGTTTTCAATATCCACTCCCAATTCTTTTTTGGGCAGGTCAATGATATGGCCCATGGAAGAAACTACCGTAAACTCACTCCCCAGGATCCTGCCTATAGTCTTGGCTTTTGTAGGCGACTCAACTATAACTAAATTTTTATCTTTCATTTATTTTTCGCGAATTGTTTACCCGGTAATTGCCTGACCAGCTTCTTTATCTCTAGCTTTAGAAGTATATCAGAAATCTTGGGGATGTCAAAACTCGTCCTTTCCGCTATTTCATCCATCAAAATGGACTGCTTTTTTATCAATTCGTATACCCGCCTTTCTTCATCATTTACCGGCGAGCATTCCTCCGGGGCTGCCTGCGGCTTACAATTCTTATTCAGAGGCGCTACCAATAACTCTTCCAGTATGTCATCCAGGCAGGAAACCAATTTTGCCCCTTGTTTTATTAATTCATTGGTCCCGTAAGACGTACTGGAATCAACTTTACCCGGCAAGGCAAATACTTCTCTGCCTTGTTCCAAAGCGAAATCCGCGGTAATAAGCGCGCCGCTGTTTCTGGCCGCTTCAGCCACCAATATGCCTAAACTAATACCGCTGATCAGGCGGTTACGGCGGGGAAAATTCTGCCTAAGAGGCAGCATGTTTATAGGAAATTCAGAAATCACCGCCCCTGACCCGGATATTTCTTCAGCTAATCCTTTGTTCTCCTGCGGGTATATATTATTAAACCCGCTGCCTAAAACCGCGATGGTGCGCCCGCCCGCTTTCAAAGCCCCGCGGTGCGCGTAAGTATCTATGCCGCGGGCCATGCCTGAGACGATAGTAAGGCCCTTATCCGCCAGGTCTAAGGCGAACTTCCGCGCGTTATCCAAGCCATAAAACGACGCCCTGCGCGAACCAACGATCCCGATACTGAACTTATCCTCCGCCTTTAACTCACCCTTAACATACAACACGATCGGCGGGTCAGGTATATTTTTAAGGTTCTCAGGATAGCCGCTGTCATCTAACGTCAGGATTTTCAAGCCGTGCTTCTTGGCCAGCGAAAACTCTTTATCCAGTTCCTCTTTTTTAAGCGAACGTATCTTATGTGCTGTCTTTTCCCCGATCCCCGAAACTGCCGTTAATTCTTCCGGAGAAGCTTTTAGGATATTTTCCGGCTTATGGAAAAACTCAAGCAATTTATTAAGCCTGATGCTGCCGATATCAGAAACAAGGTTTAAGCCGATAAGAGCTTCCAGACGGTTCATTTTTTCTTAGAGGTTAATTTCAAGATCTTGCCTGCTGCCTCTTTTACGGAAAGTTTAGAGGTATCAATAGTTTCATCTGCCCGCGCGTAGTAGTGGGCGCGCAATTTAAGCAGCAGTTCTATCTGCTTAGCGGGATCAGGCACATTTAAGAGAGGCCGGTGCGCGTACGCTAGAGTCCTGTTTAATATCACCTGGGTGTTGGCGGTCAGGCAAACCATAATTCCCGTATGTTTCATTATCTCTATATTGGCCTCGTTTATAACAATACCGCCTCCGCAGGCAACCACGAATTTCTTTTCTTTAGAAATCTCTATTAGGGCCTTATGTTCTATCCGGCGAAAATACGGCTCTCCCTCTTCGGCAAATATATCGGCGATGCTTCTCTTCTCTTTTAATTCTATCAATTCATCGAGGTCCGCGAAGCGCCATTTCTTTTTTTTGGAGAGCTCTTTAGCTACCGCGGTCTTGCCCGTACCCATGAACCCGACTAAATAAATATTTTTCATATTAATACGAATTAGGGACAGTCCCCTAAGAACAGCTCACCGGGAGCGATATTTCGGGGACAGTCCCTACTCTGCTAATTACTCCTCATACGCTGCTAAAACTATATCCGTAAGGCCCTGCCGCGCTTCTTTGGTCGCGGGATAAAAGGAATTATACCACTTACCGTCCTTTGCCTTTTCCTGCGGCATAGACAGAAACAATCCCTTCTGCCCCTCTACAACGCGTAAGCCCTTAACGATAAAATCCCCGACAGCAATATCGGCAAAAGCTTTTGTCTTTGTGTTGCCGTCAAAACGGTGCAGCCGCACGACCTTTAAACATGGTCCTTCTGTCATCGTTATCACCCCCTTCCAATCTAATAGACGGAAAGGAAATAACTTTCTAACAGAATATTTTTATCCAAAGAACGGCTACCGTTTGATCCTCTTCTTGTAATCAGAATATGACTTTTTTATATCCGAAAGGCTGTCGCCTCCGAATTTCTCTAAAAATACATCCGCCAATACAAAAGCGCAGGCTGATTCCGCGACCACGCCGGCTGCTTCCACTACACAGGTATCTGAACGTTCCACGGCTGCCTTAGAGGCCTTTCGGGTAACAATATTTACTGAATCCAGCGGATCCATTAACGTAGCTATGGGTTTCATACAGGCGCGCAGAATAATATCCTCGCCGTTAGAAATGCCTCCTTCAATACCGCCGGCATTGTTTGTCTGATGAAAATACCCCTTGGACTTACTATGGTATATCGCGTCGTGGACCTGCGAGCCGAATTTATCAGCATAGCCAAAACCTAAGCCGATCTCAACTCCTTTAATCCCCGGTATAGACATCACACTTCCGGCCAGCCTGCCGTCTAAGCGCCTATCCGGATGCGTATAACTGCCCAAGCCTACGGGCGCGCCTTTTACCAGAACTTCAAAAACCCCTCCCACTGTATCTCTTGCCTCAATCGCCTCGGTGATCTTCTCTGTAATCTCCTGCTTAGAATCCATTCCCCCGACAGATAACGCCTTGCTGGATATTTCTATGCCAAATTCGCTCAAAAAGATCCTGCATATCGCGCCCGTCCCCACAGTTGCCGCGGTACTTCTGGCTGAAGCGCGCTCCAGGACAGCTCTTATATCGCTGAACCCGTATTTTAACAAGCCTGCCAGATCCGCGTGCCCCGGCCTGGGGTCAATTACTTTCTTCAGTTTTTCAATACTGAAATCTTTATTCTCGATCAATATGGCAATAGGGCTGCCCAAAGTTGCCCCATTCTTTAAACCGGAGATTATTTGCGCGCGGTCATTTTCGATCCGCATACGCCTGCCGCGGCCGAATCCCTGCTGCCTGCGTTTTAATTCCTTATTTATCCTGCCTGATTCCAAACGCAGCCCCGCCGGCATACCCTCTAAGACCGCCACCATGCCTTTTCCATGTGATTCACCCGCAGACAAACATCTTAACATTTTTACCTCCGTAATATTATATTATTTCCAGAGCCCTTTATGGCCTTCACGCGCCTGCCGGTTCAGCTCTAAGAACATGCTGGAGTATTTAACGTTCGGGGATATGGTCATCAAAGAAGCATACCCCTGTTTTACGATCTCCGCGTTCAGGAATGTGCCGTCTTTTAAATAAACATAAGCCAGCAGCCGGCCGTATCTATCCCGTTTTTCTACATCAAACTCAAGGCTGGCGCGCTTACCCTCTGCTAAATTTTTCGTAAACTCATACGCTCTTGTGCCTAATTTCTGGATAGTTTTTCTATCCTGGCCGGAGCGCCGGGCGTCACGGGAAAGCTTATTGGATTCATGCATCTCAGGAGTATCTATGCCTATAAGCCTCACCCTCTCCCCGTTCTCCAACACCAAGGTATCACCATCAACCACTCTCTTAATAAACACATCGGCATAATTATAACTCTTGCCAAAAGGAACGCTAAACGTGCCGTCTTCGGAATAATAAACCGTTGCCTGGTCTTTATTGCAGGAATAAAGAGTTAATAACAGGAAGGCGGAAAAAAATACATAAATCATTCTAAAAGTTTTCATCAATTTATATCCTCCGTGTTTTAGGAATAATCCCTTATCATAAACTCGCGGCTACAATACCTGCCAACACTATTATATCTTCAGTGCAGAATATCGCCTTTATACTCCTGTCAAAAAGCATGTTCGCGTCCGGACCGAATTCATCGTCGCTGCCCCAGAGCTTGATCAACGCAGGGACTCCCTCAAACGCCTCCAGGATAATAGAAACATCCGGCTCCATTGCTCTCTTAGCCGGCAGCCTCTCTAAAACCTGTAATATCCCTAAAGGGTTATTGCCGTATTTCCTGATCACCGGCTCTATAGCCCGTTTTCTGAAAGCAGGATAATAACCTTCTATGCCTGATAATTCCCTGAACGTAAGCCACTCTCCCGTCAGATCCGGCAGCCCTTTTAACTTTTGCCTGGCGTAATGCAGTATCAGGATCGCCGTAAAATCACCTGCTACGGTGTTACAGGACAAGGAAAGGACTTTTTTAACCCCTAAGTCAATAGTATACTCGTCGGCCAGGAATTTAACTAAAAAGGTATTGCCCGGGTTTAACTTAGCAAGCTCATCCCAGGCCTTATTTATGGCTATGTCGTAACTCATTTCAACCCCTGACTATATCGACGCTCTCATTCATTTTACTATTTTTATTAGATAAATCAACAAAATTAGGTATAATGTGCTTATGCAATACGACCGTTTCCAGCAGGAGGCAATTGATCATATAAACCAAAGGTTCTCGGTAATAGTATCCGCGCCCACAGGCGCGGGTAAGACGGTGATTGCCGAGCATATCATTAACTCTTCGATCCAAGATAAAATAGGCGTGATCTACACCGCCCCCATCAAAGCCCTGTCTAACCAGAAATTCCGGGATTTCCAGGGCCAATTCGGAGACGATATAGGTATTTTAACCGGAGACGTATCCATAAACCCCTACGCGCCGGTCCTGATCATGACCACCGAGATATTCCGCAACAAGGTCTTAGACGAACCGGACAGCCTGAAGAAATATTCCTGGATCATCTTCGATGAGATCCATTATATTGATAACCCCGAGCGCGGGACCGTCTGGGAAGAATCCCTGATGTTCCTGCCGGCCCATATGAATTTACTGGGGTTGTCGGCGACCATACCCAACATAAAACAGCTTGCCTCCTGGATAGAATCCATACATAAAAAGCCGATCAAGACGGTGATTGAGGAAAAAAGGCCCGTCCCCCTGCACTTCTTCTTCCAGTGCGCTAATGAAATAGTGGACAAGGTAGATTATCTAAAAAGATTCCGCTACGCTAAACCGGGGAAATTAAGCTTTCTTATAAATTATCTGCGCGAGAAGAACGGCCTGCCCGCCATATATTTTGTGTTTGGCAGAAGGCGGGCTGAAGAGCTGGCTTTTGAATTATCCAGTTATAATTTCTTGAATAAAAGCGAAGAACAAGAGATCATATCTATGTTTAATTCTCTCTGCCAGCGTTTTGGCTTAAGCAATGAACGGGCCGCCCAGGAATTATACCCCTTGATCAAAAGAGGCGTTGCCTTCCACCACGCCGGGATGCTTCCGACCTTAAAAGAAGTAGTGGAGCGCATCTTTACCAGCCGCCTGTTAAAAGTAATTTTTACCACCGAGACCTTTGCTTTAGGCATTAATATGCCCAGCCGCTCAGTATGTTTCGACGGCTTAAGAAAATTCTACGGCCGCTACGTAAGGAACTTAAAGACCCGTGATTTCTACCAGATGGCCGGCCGCGCCGGAAGGCGAGGCATAGACACAGAAGGCTTTGTATATTGCCGCGTCAACCCGCAAAGGATAACCCCGCCGGAGGTACAGCGTATTATTTTCGGCCAGCCCGAAGAAGTCCGCAGCCAATTAAATACATCTTATGCCACCATACTTAACCTTTATGAGAAACACAAAGAGGGCTTACTTAAGATCTATCCGTTATCCTTGCATTATTTCCAATCCCGCCAGAATGAACAAAAAGAAGCCCTCAGGCTGCTGGAAAGCAAACTCAAACTGCTTAAAGATTCAGGTTATATAGACAACGGGGAATTGACTGAAAAAGGCCGGTTTGCCAAGACGGTTTATGGCTATGAATTAATATTATCCGAACTATACGCGGAAGGAATGCTGGAACAGCTAGACGAATTCGGCTTAGGCGTTTTAGCGGCGGCGGTTGTATTCGAACCGAGAAAAAACCAGCGTATGCCTCTGGGGCTTTCTAAAACCACCCGCTCCATAAAAAGAGCCTGCGAAGAGATATACGATAAAATAAAACACCAGGAGCGGCGTTACAGGATATACCCTTTTAGTAAATTGCCTTATTTTCATTTAAGCGCCGGCATAGAAGCATGGCTGCGCGGCACTAATTTTGACAAAACACTGCGGCTGACGGATACTGACGAAGGCGAGGTAGTGCGCTACTTTAGAATGAGTGTGCAGATCTTAAGGGAAATAAAAGACGCCCCAGTCTCTTCGCATATCTTAAAAGATAAGATCAAAGAAACCATCCGGGTGATCAATCGGGATATCGTAGACGCGGAAAAACAATTACGAGAGGGATAGAAAAAACAGGGACTGTCCCCGAAATGCAGCTCCTGCTGAGCTGTTCTTAGGGGACTGTCCCTGTTTTATATTTTATATAATCCTGAATAATTTTCTTATGGTCAAAAGCGAACTCCAGATCGGAGATCTCACTTAACTTCACTACCTTTACTCCCGCGGCATCATCCCCTGCTTTAGGTTTGCCTTTTGCGCCGGCGATAAATACCGTCCCGATTGTATGAAAGCGCGGGTCACGGTCAGGATCAGAATAAGTATGAAATTGTTTTACTCCGGTTAATTCCAGGTCGGTTTCTTCCTTTGCTTCTCTTATCACCGCTTCTTCCAGGCTCTCTCCGTAATCAACAAATCCCCCCGGCAAAGCCCAGCCAAAAGGAGGATTACTTCTTTTAATGATCACGATACCTCCCTCAACCTCAATTATAGCGTCTACCGTAGTAAACGGCCCTGCCTGTAATTTGCGTGTAACATATTCCAGGTATCCGGTTACGCCTTTATTAAATACCGCGTAAGCCTCTTTATCGTAAAGGCATAAAATTATTTCTTTTAGAAACGATTTCTCCTGGCGTAAATGCTTAAGCACCTCCTGGGCCATGATCTTAGCTGAGGCCAATAAAGGAAACCCTCCTGTGCCGCAGCCTAAAGCAGGAAACGCTATTGAACTTACCTTTAGCTCCTCGGCTACCCTTAAAGCATTCTTGCAGGAATTCCTGATCTTGGTTTCATCCGTATGAAAATCCATTCCCATGGTCGCGGCATGTATCACGTATTTGGCGGGAAGTTTCCCGGCGGAAGTGGCAACAGCCTGGCCGATATCTATCGAGCCTGACTTAACCGCTTCTTCTTCAATAACCTTGCCCCCTGCTTTCTTTATGGCTCCCGCGACCCCTCCACCCATCACTAACTCATTGTTAGCCGCGTTTACTATTGCCTCAACTTTTAATCCGGTAATATCGCCTTGGATAACTTTGATCTCGGTATCTTTTATTCTCATCGCCTCTTCCTCTTTCTTTATACTGCCTTTATACTAACGCGACCTAACTACTCCTACCCTCTTACAAAGTTTACGCGCGAAACACCTGCCGCAAAAAGGAGAAACCGGTACGCATATATTCTGGCCAAAGGCTACCAGCAGCGTATTTAAAACTATCCACCGGCCCCTAGGTATGATCTTTTTTAAAGCCTCTTCGGTATCTTCGGGTGCTTTTGTTTTTACCCAGCCCAGGCGGTTGGAGACCCTGTGCACATGCGTATCCACGCAAATAGCGGGTATATTATAACCTAACCCCAGGACTAAATTAGCGGTTTTTCTTCCCACGCCCTTAAATTCCAGCAGGCCCTCTAATTTATCCGGGACCCGGCCCGCGTGGTCCTTGATGATCTTCCTGGATGCCTCCAGGATAACCTTTGTTTTATTACGATAAAAACCTACGGGATATATCAACCGCTCTAAGCGCCGGCCAGGCAATCTTACCATATCGCCCGGGGTGCTTGCGGCTTTAAACAATCTGCTGCTGGCCTCAAGCGTAGTTTTATCTTTGGTGCGCAGGCTCAAGATACAAGAGATCAAAACCCGGTAAGGGTCTTTCTTATAAGATATCTCGGTAACCGAAGGCACCTTAAAATCCTTAACCTGCCCCTTAATCAATTTTAACACTCTTAAGATAGCGCGCATAGCTTTGACAGGGACTGTCCCTCATTTTTATTTTAGGGACAGGCTCCTAAGAACAACCTTTCGAGAGCTACATCTCGGACCCAGTCCCTGATTATTGCCCAAACAAAGCATCCTTTAGGCCTTTAATAATGTCTACTACTGCCGGCTGAAATTTATATTTCGGCTCTTTGAGCGTGCCTTTGATCTTTATCACCCCGAACCTGCCCGCCTTATCTATTATAGCGGTGGTAATATCTTTAAAAGTCCCCGATAAGGGGACCATCTCATTTAAAACCTCCACATCAAGAGAAGCGGCAATGGAGTTATCAAAACCTATTTTTACCGAACCGGACAGGTTGGTAATATTGCTTTTTAATTTTAAATTGTCGGTAAAAATATACTTATCGGCAATAGAAAAACTACAGGATCCTTCATTAAAAACAATACTGGCAAAATCTCTGGCAAAAAGCAGCGAACCTAAACCCTGGAATAAATTCAATTGCCAGAGCTTGCCTTCGCTAATAAAAATATTCCCCGCTCCGCTTAAGCGGGAAAGGTCATCAGAAAATCCGCTTAACTTAACCTGCGCCTTGATAGTCCCTGCGATATCCTTGTCTTTTACGCCCGTATCAAGCTTTAATTTCTCGATCTTTACGCCTTGCATATCCAGGCTAACCCAATAAGGAACGTTAGTTGAATTAAGGTTCATCTTGGCAGCGGCCTCGATAGTCCCGCCATACAAGGATAAACGCGCCAGCGGAATGCTAATAACCCCGCCTGCCTGATTATAATCTAAAAACAGTTGTTCGGCTTTGAATCCATAGGCCGAAACCCCAGAGCCGGAAAGGCTTACAGTAACCGCGCAAGTTTTAATATTGTTTACATTACCGCTTACGCCAAACTGCGCCTGTATCAAGCCTTTCGGGTCAGCCTGCTTCAGAAGGGTCTTTAATTTTGGGTAGAACTCTTTAACATCCTCCAGATTTATATTTAACTCTCCTTTTATATCCGTATTTAATTCAGGCGGGGATTCGGTGTTGATAGACCCTGCAAACGTAAATTCCGAATTAAGATACCGGCCCTTGCATTTTAATAAATCAATTAACTTATGGCCGACCACCAGGCTTGATTCCAAAGAGAAGTCTTTTGAATATGCCGTAAATTGTATTCGCGGATATTGAAAATTAGTCACCGTCCCCGATGCTTTATAAGGTATTCCCAGGTATTTAAAGTTTAATTCAGGGCATTTAAGCTGAGCCTGCTTGAATTCTATCCTGCCATTTATATCACTAACGACAGGGCCTGCTTTGCCAAACCTTAGTGCGCCGCTTAAGATATCCAGGTAGCCACTTATATCCAAATGGTCTACAGACGGTATCTTGGCCTGTATTGTCAAAGATAAATTACTTTTTCCGTAGACATCACCAGGAAGACTAAACCTGAATTTATCCTTTAATATGCCCTGAAGAGCAGCCAGGCTAAAACTGGAAGTAATATTAACGCTGAGTAAAGAATTAGTAAAACCTGCTAAGCTTATCCTGGCATTTACCGGCACTCCCCAGATATTAGCGCTAAGTTTATCAGCGAAAATCCCGGAATTATCAAATGTTATTTCTCCGTTGATGCCGCTTATCCGGCCAAGGTCCCCTACCCCTGTAGCTTCAGAGTCAATGATCGTTATCTTACCGCGGGTTTCGATCTGTTTACTTTTCAGGTTATATTGGAAGCTGGCGTTTATAACCGAACTCAACCTGGCCGCGGCCTTTTCTTTAGATATCTCTAAATTATTATTCTGTGCTGTCAGCCCGGCAGAAATTATCCCCTCTTTAAACTCCAGGTTTATCAAAGCGTTTATTAAACCTTCTCCAACATTGATACCCAGATGCTGATAGTAAACAGAAAAATCTTTCGGAGAAAGGTCCTGGATAGAGGCCTTGGCGGCCAATTTCCCCTCGGGGATCTTAAATTCGCCTGCCACGTTTATTTTCATGGGCCGGCTTGACGGGACTTCCGCTTTGAGGTTAAATTTTACGCTTGCAGGCAGGGATAAATGCAGAGTAATATCCAAATTCTTGATATCCGTGGTAAATGGCGGAGCGAAATAATTATCCTTAAAATGGGCTTCAGAGCCGGTTATAACTATTTTATAAACCAACACCTTGAATCCCGCGGCTTGAGCTGAAGATGATGCGGCGGAGAATAGATCCTGAAGGCTAAACGTCCCATCCTGCTTCCGCTCTAAGAATATTTCCGGGAATTTCAGCTTTACTCCGGGGATAATGACCATTTTCTTAAAAAACGGCCAGATAAGGAACGTGCATGAGCCTTCTTTCAGTTTCATAATAGGCCCCTTATCATCATAAACAGCCAGATCCTTTAACACCAGGCCCTTAAATATATTTAACCGCAATGACCCGATACTGACTTTTTTCCCGGTCTTCTCCTGGAGGCTGCTAACGATCAAATTCTTTATTTTAGTGGGCAGGACGGTATTATTCAAATAAACAATACCGGCGCCGATAAGCGTAATCAGGATAATAATAGCAAGGATAATTTTCTTTTTCATAGGTTTTCTCTCTATTGCTTATCGGAAAACCATCCCGCCGAGTATGCTAAAATTATCCGAGTTCCTAGAAAAGGAACGAGAAAAATTTTAGCATATCTTACGAGGCGGGACACAAAAATCAAACTGCTGTCCCTAACTTAAATAAAATGATGCCCCAAATGCTCATGCGGATGGGTATGCACCTGGTCTTTATGCCTATGGCTATGGATATGGACAAGATTATGCTCTTCTAAAAACCGGCTGTCCTCCAGTAATTCATGCGGCGGACAGGCCCTGGCTATTTTTTTATCACGGCTTAACACATAGACTGTGTCGGATATTTCTTCTACGATATGCAGGTCATGAGTAGCGGTGATAACCGTTTTACCGTCGAGGTTGGCCTGAATAACGATATCTAAGATATGCCTTGAGGTCAAAGGATCAAGCCCGGCGGTAGGCTCATCTAATATTATGACATCCGGCTCAACAGCCAAAGTAGAAGCTATAGAAACCTTGCGCTTTTCTCCTACGCTTAATTGATACGGCGGCCTGTCTAAGAGGCCTCCTAGCCCCAAGATAGCAACCAGCTTATCCAGGCGCTTTTTGATCTCTTCTTTTGCAACCCCCAGCTGTAACGGCCCGAAAATAATATCTTCTTTTACCGTAGGGCAGAACAACTGGGCATCGGAATTCTGAAAAGCTAATCCTACTTTGCTCCGGAAATACTTAGAGAAACTTTCATCGTCAAACGCGCTTTCTTTTAACTCCCTGCCAAAAGCCTTCAGGCTGCCCTTATCGGGAAAGATGATCCCGTCGAGGATTTGTAAAAGCGTGGATTTCCCGGAGCCGTTAGCGCCTATCACCGCCAGCTTCTCGCCCCGCTTTATATTCATATCTATGCCGCATAAGGCGGGGAACTTAGCCAGATACGAAAAATAGACACCCTTTAATTCATATATCAAATCGCCCATATCTTATCCAAATAGATAACCAAAACAGAAATTAGCGCCGCGAAAAATAACCAAAGCCAATCCCCGCTGTTAATTCTAAATTCATCTAATAAACGCGGCTCTCCCGTATAACCCCTGGAGAGCATGGCCTTATACACCTCTTCATTTAAATGCCTTGACCTCTGCCAGAGGCTGGCCATATTCCAGGCCGCTATCCCCCGGCCTTGCTTATAGTCTGCCCTTATGCCGCCCGCGCGGCTCTTAATAGCAAAATAAGTATTTTCTAATATACCGGCAAAAAGATAGATATACCTGTAACACATACCCAGCGTCATAACAAAAACCTGGGGTATCTTAAAGGTTCGCAAAACCGACAGCAATTCGTTATGCCGGGTAACCAAGCTTAAAAGAATGGCAAGGGATACGCTGGTTACGACGCGCAGCAGGAATAATACTGCCGCGGACAACCCCTGCCTGCTAATGATCAATCTTATCCCCGCCAGCCGGAGAATAAATAACGGCTCTCCCGGGCTGATGATACTGAATAACGCGGGTATGGCTATAAAAAGAGAAAACAGCGGTATAAACAACCAAGTCCTTCTTAAGAAAAACCCTAATTGTATTCCAGAGGAACAGGCCAATAAAAGGCATGTTAAATACATAAATGCCAAAAGCGGGATACTTTTTATAATAAGCGCGGATATCAGGAACAACGCAAAAGATACTGCTTTAACGCGGGGGTCTATAAACTGCAGGAATCCTTTTCGCGAAGCTATTTCATCCGAGAAAACGGACTCCTTTAAGAAAGAAACGGCGCTAAATACCGAGCGCTCTATAAAATTATCATTCCTGAAGCTCAAGGTCAATTACCTTTGTTAGTTTCCCGTTTATTTACGCTGATAGTACCCAACATACCCGCCGCAGCCGCGGCAATATCTTTGGATAATTTTATATAGCTATTATATATGCCACATATATTAGGTAAGGGCATTTGCCATCTTCTACTTCCTTTTAGAATAAAGGGGACGGTTCTCTTTGAGAACCGTCCCCGCGTTTTATCGGACCCAGTCCCTGTTGCGCCTTCTTTATATCTCCAACCGTAGCCGCTTTTTTACCTTCTAAAGGATACTTTAAGCCAAGGTTCTTCCATTTATGTTTTCCCAGGGTATGATAAGGCAGGAATTCGAGTTTACGGCAATAGCGAAAAGTACGTACTAAACTGCTCAATTCATTTAAATCCTGCTGGGAATCGTTTAAGCCGGGAACCAAAACATAGCGTATCCAGTATGGTTTCTTATTATCCTCAAGCAGCTTAATGAACCCGGTTACCTGCTCCAGGTTTTTTGAGGTCATGCGCTTATGCAGCTCTTTGCCGGCTGCCTTTATATCCACAATGAACAAATCAGTTAAATCCAGGAGCGCGGCTAGTTTTGATTCATCGCTTTCGCGGTAAAACGCGCTGGTATCTATGGCAGTATGCACTTTCCTATCTTTACAAAGCCGAAACAGCTCGCGCAAGAAATCCATCTGCAAAAGCGGCTCTCCCCCTGAAACAGTTATGCCTCCATGGGAAGATTTAATATAAGGCAGGCATTTATCCAGCCTTTTTATTATTTCTTCTGCCCACATCGTTTTTCCCGCGCCTTCTTTCCAGGTATCGGGATTCTGGCAATAGACACAGCGGCTTAGGCAGCCTTGCAGGAAAACTATAAACCTGATCCCCGGCCCTTCATTAGCGCCAAAGGTTTCAACAGAATGGACATTACCCGCGGTCTTTCCTGCTTTACATACTTTCATGGAACGTCCTTGCTAAAACTTCCTTTTGCTGTTCAGCGGATAATTTATTAAAATGCACCGCGTAACCGGATACCCTGATAGTAAGCTGCGGATACTTATGCGGATGCCTGATGGCGTCTCTTAAGGTATTTTTGTCTATGACATTAACGTTTAAATGCTGTGCGCCCTTCAGGAAATAACCATCCAGCAGGCCTTTTAAATTCGCGATCCTGCTTTCCTGGTTGCTGCCCAACGCCTGAGGGATCGCGGAAAAAGTATTGGATATCCCGTCGCGGCATTCAGTATAGGGAATAGCGGCTACGGAATTAAGCGAAGCGATGATCCCGTTCTCATCCCTTCCGTGCATGGGATTAGCGCCCGGGGCAAAAGGCACACCCTTAGCCCTTCCATCAGGAGTAGCGCCTGTTTTCTTTCCGTACATCACATTTGAAGTTATGGTAAGTATGGATACTGCCGGCACTGAATCGCGGTAAAGCTTATGTTTCTTTAGTTCCGCCAGAAAAGAACTCACCAGGTCAACCGCCCTGCCGTCAACGCGGTCATCGTCATTGCCGAATTTCGGAAAATCCCCTTCAACCTTAAAGGAAGTAGTCAGGTTCTTTTTGTTCCTGACAGCCCTTACCTTAGCGTAGCGTATGGCGCTTAAAGAATCAGCGGCCACTGAAAGCCCGGCAATACCAAAAGCCATATAGCGGGTGAGCGCGGTATCCAATAACGCCATCTGCGCCCTTTCATAATAGTATGTATCGTGGCTGGAATGGATAATATTAAGGGCCTCCACATAAGTGCGGACTGTCCACTTTAAGACCTGCTGGAATTTTTCTTTTACTTCACTATGGTTTAAAGGATTAGACTGGATAGGCGTGATATCGGGGACGACTTTTTCACCGGTTATTTCATCCCTGCCTTCATTTAAAGCGTACAGCAGCACCTTAGGCAGATTGCAGCGCGCCCCGAAATACTGCATTTCACTGCCATTTTTAAGCAAAGACACGCAGCAGGATATACTGTAATCATCTCCGCCGATAAGGCGCATTATGTCGTCATTTTCATATTGTATGGAGCTGGTCTTTATGGATACCTGGCTGCAAAATTCCTTGAAAGACTCAGGCAGGCGAAACGACCAAAGCACAGTAAGGTTCGGTTCAGGCGCTGCCCCCAAATTAAAGAGTGTCTGTAAAAACCTGTAAGAGCTTTTTGTGATCTTGTGCCTTCCGTCTATCCCTACGCCGCCGATACTCTCCGTGATCCATACCGGGTCCCCGGCGAATATTTCCGAATATGATTTTGTGCGCAGGTGCCTTACTAACCGTAGTTTTATTACGAAATCATCTATCAATTCCTGGGCCTGCTCTTCTGTAATAAGCCCGCGCTTTAAGTCATTTTCTATGTATATATCAAAGAAATTGCTCACACTGCCTAAGCTCATGGCAGCACCGTCCTGCTCTTTTATGGATGATAAATAAGCAAGATACGTCCACTGCACCGCTTCCCTGGCGTTTTCCGCCGGTCGGGAAAGGTCAAACCCGTACATATTGCCTAACGCTATAATATCTTCAAGCGCCTTGATCTGCTCTGCCAATTCCCCTCTTAATCTTATAGCTTCCGGGGTAGAATGATCTTCAAGCGTCTTTTTATCGTTATTCTTGGCGGCGATAAGCTTTTTTACGCCATAAAGCGCTACTCTTCTAAAATCGCCTATTATTCTGCCGCGGGAATAATTATCCGGCAAACCGGTGATTAACCCGGTATGCCTGGCTTTTAATATATCCGCGGTATAGGCGTCAAACACCGCGTCATTGTGGGTCGTGCGGTATTTAGTGTAAATTTCTTTTACACGCGGGCTGAGTTTATAGCCATAATCCTGGCAGGCCTCTTCCACCAGCCGGATACCGCCTAAAGGCTTAATAGCCCTTTTTAACGGCTGGTCTGTCTGAAGCCCTTTAATGATCTCCAGCTTTTTATCTATATAACCGGCCTTATGGCTGGTTATGGTAGATACGGTTTGCGTATCTATATCGTATACGCCGCCCTTTTTTCTCTCCTGCTCAAAAAGTTTCAGGCATTTTTCCCAAAGAGCCTTTGTCCTTAGAGTAGGCCCGCTTAAAAATGCCCCGTCACCGTCATAAGGAGTATAATTCCTGTTGATAAAGTCCCTTACGTCTATCGTCTTGTCCCATCTTCCTCTTGTAAACATGCTACCACCCCCTGCCCAGAAAGGGCGCACCCGGCAATCCAATAAGCCGGGGTGCTTATAAAATAAAAACACCTGGTTTAAAAAACCCAGGTGTACGGTTTTAGCTATCTGTTAGAAGCGCTTCCTCATGGTTTCCCATGTTGACCACCAGTCACGCTCTGCCAAATTGTCAATACTAACTATACCACCAAAAAGGGCATTGTCAAGGGAAAACTAGGAGAACTGCTCAAAAACTAGGGGACGGTTCTCGAAGAGAACCGTCCCCTTGATTTTTCCCTTTGATTTAGACATCGCGGTAATACTTCTTCATTGTCTCAAGCAATTCTTTGTTGGGCGCCCGCCTTGAGCCTGTTATATCTTCCCCTAAAATATCATCCAGGCTGCCTGAATCCGCGCTTTCGCTGTCCATAAACCTGCCTAAGATATCCCCTTCTTCCAGGAACCGCGATACCGAAGTAAATACCGACCCGCTGGCATCAAAATAACTCCTGGGTGACCTGTCAACGCGGGGCTTTAGCAGAAACAAGTTCTCTTTCGCGCGCGTTACAGCGACATAAAAAAGCCTGCGCTCCTCTTCAATCGCTTCGCTGTCTTCCAGAGACAGATATGACGGCAAATGCCCTTCTGCCACATAAATAACAAATACCGTATGCCACTCAAGGCCTTTGGCGGAATGAATAGTAGATAAAGTCAGAGTGGAATCATCCTTGTCCCTCCTGCCGCTTTCAATAATGTTTTTCTCGGGAGGTTCAAGCGCCATATCTGTAAGAAATTGTTCCAATGTTTTATACCTTGTGGCTATACGCTCCAGCGAATCCAGGTCATTAAGGCGCTTGTTAAAATCATCATATTTTTCCTTAAGCAGCGGCTGGTAATATTTCAGGAAAACATGGATTATATCCGCGGGGCTTTGTTTCTCCGCGTCTGTTTCCTTTAATAACTCCAACAGTTCTTTTAAACCCTCTATCTTATCAATAAACTTAGGGCCAATGTTAAAACCGGATTTATGCGCCATTAATTCCCCGATTACGCGCTCGGCGGTCTTAGGGCCTACGCCCTTTAACAGCAAAAGCACCCGGTAATAACTTACCTGGTCAAGGCGGTTAGAGGCCAGGCGCAGATACGCTATCACATCCTTGATGTGCGCCGCCTCGACGAATTTCTGGCCGCCGTATTTGACAAAAGGAATATTGCGGTTTGCCAATTCTACTTCCAGGTCGTTTGAATGCCACCCGGAACGAAAAAGCACCGCGATATCCCCCAGCTCTACGCCCTCTTCCCTTAATTCCAGTATCTTATCCGCGATAAACCTGGATTGGCCATTTTCATCCTTAGCATCGATAAAAACAGGGGGCTTTCCTCCCCGCCTTTGCGTAAACAGGCTCTTTTTGAATTTTTCTTTCGCGAAACGTATCACCTCATTGGTCATATCCAGAATGGGCTGCGTGGAGCGGTAATTCTCCTCTAAGGTAATAACTTTAGCGCCCTTAAAAATAGCGGGGAAATCCATGATATTTTTGAAATTGGCGCCGCGGAAAGAATAAATACTCTGCGAATCATCCCCTACAACCATGATATTCTTATGCTCACAGGCTAAGAGGCTGACAATATAAGCCTGCAGCTTATTGGTATCCTGGTATTCATCAACCATAATATACTTATATTTATTCGCCAGGGCAAGGCGCACGTCGTCATGCTTTACCAGCAGATCTTTTAAATAAACCAGCAGGTCATCGTAATCCAATAGCGACTTGGAATATTTATACTCTTTATAGCCCTTATTTATTTTCTCAATTTCATCCGTCCACTCCATAAATTGCGGGTATTCGTCGTAAACCACGTCTTCAATCGCCTCGGATTTATTGACGCTGATGGAAATTATTTCCGCGATCGCCCGCTTCCTGGGAAAACGCTTATCCATCTTATTAAACCCCATCTGCGCGCGCACCAGGTTTACCGCGTCCTCGGAATCGGAACGGTCCATAATGGTGAAATTATTGGCTATCCCGATAAGCCTGGCGTATTTCCTTAAAGTAGCGTTGGCAAAAGAATGGAACGTGCCTCCGGAGACTTTCTGGCAGCGTTCATCCAAAAGCAATGAGGCGCGCCTGAGCATTTCTTCCGCCGCTTTGCGGGTAAAAGTAAGCAGCAGTATCTCGTCGGGCCTGACCCCTTTTTCAACCAGGTAAGCTACGCGGTATACCAGCGTGCGGGTCTTGCCGCTGCCTGCCCCGGCAATAACCAGATACTGGCCTTCGGTTGATCGCGCGGCCTCAAACTGGGCGGGGTTTAATTCTTTTTGGTAGTCTATTTTTTTATTCAAGGTAGCTGACCGAACTGGCTACATTTTGGTTATTTGATACCGAGTGGCCGTCTGTTATGGTTTCGCCAATCGCTGTGTTTGAATATTTTACTTTTACTTTTCTGCCTGTCTCTAAACTAAGCAGGTTACCGGGCAACTGCTTATTATCAACATCGCTAATAGCGGTATTTTTAGTTATGTAAAAAGTAGCGCTGCGCCCTTTATCGTTAGCGACTACGATCTTACAATATGGCCTTATTGATCTTGTATGGGCAACCTTCGCGATGGATTCAATCGTTCCTTTGAAAGTATTGGGTTCCTGGGCCTTTTCATCAGCTTTTTTCGACGGCTCCTGCGCAAAACACACAGAACCGGCAAACGCGGCTGCGATTAATACGAGAAATATCTTTTTCATATTCCCACCTCTTTCATCTGTTCTATACAATCTTTTTATCTTCCGCTTCACGCTTCTTTCTGTCCTCTATCTTCTGCCTCAGTTCCTTTTCTCTAAGGTCTCTTCCTTCCCTAACCTTATTTACATTAGCTTCCAATTCTATACGCAGCTTTCTTTCTTCCTGATCCTCAGATGCCCTTTCTTCTGCTTTGATCCTTCTTTTTTCTTCTAACCTGGCATTTTCTCCCTGCTGCCTTTCTTTTGATATATGGTTTATACGGTTTCTCTCCGCTACTCCCCGATTATACCCTATAACAAACCATATAACTATTACCGCGGTTATTATGATAAGTGCCAAAAACATAACTACCTCCCATTTAAACTGACCACTCTCCCTGCTCCATTATATAACCCTCAATAAGGCATCTACAACTTTAGGATTAAACTGCGTGCCGGAATCTTTCTTAAGCAAGGCTATTGCCTTTTCCTTACTCATTGCCGGACGGTATGAACGGCTGGAGGTCATCGCGTCGTAGGCATCGGCAACCGGGATGATCTGGCATATCAATTCCAGGTCCTTACCTTTGATCTTATTTGGATAACCGCTGCCGTCATAGCGCTCATGATGCGACCTGACCATAGCTATTAATTCCTCATCAAAGGCTATCGGCCGCAAGATCTCTTCCCCTGTCCTGGGGTGTTGATGAATTAGCTCTAATTCCTCTTTAGTCAATGAAGAAGGCTTGTTCAGTATCCTTTCATCTATGCCGAGCTTACCGATATCATGAAGTTGCGCCGCTCTTTTCAACAACTCTGCCTTTTCCAAAGCAAAGCCCATTGCCCGGGCGATCTTCTCCGAGAAATTGGCAACCCTGTCAGAATGCCCCCTTGTATATTGGTCTTTTGATTCCAGGAGCCGCACCAAAGATTGCATCGCGCGATAAAAATAATCGTGCATTTTGCGGCGCGCTTCGGCAATATTAACAGCCATGCTATTAAAAGCATTTGCCAACTCGGCGATCTCATCTTTGCCTTTTATATTTACCTGATAATTCAGGTCTCCGGCAGCAATATGGCGGGTGCCTTTAGCCAATTCAGCGATGGGATCAGTAACTCGCCGAGAAACAAGTATGCCCAGGGCCAAAGAGAAAATAAGGCCAAAAACTAAAACCAATATCCCGCGCTGCCATACCGCCTTTTCCACCAGATACACATCATCGGCAGCCATATCTACTCCCAGTATAGCTATAACCCTGCCTTCCTTATCCCGGACAGGAGCGTAAGCTGAAAGCGCCTTGCCCCACTGGTCTGACTCGATCTTTTTATCCGAGACTGCCTCATTAAAAGCATTAAGCATCTCGGGAAATTGCCGCGCGTCATATTTATCCCCGGGATACGAAGTCGCGCCAAAGGTCTTTGTCCGTGGAGTAATGGCATCAGGATCAACGATGAACTGCAACAACCCTTCTTTGCCTGTTTTTGCCATCGTATAAATGAACTTGATGCCGGTATTGGCCTGTTTTATCGCGGCCAGTTTTTCCACGACCGCCCGATACGCTGGGCTATTTATGCCCTCGCGGCTCAAAGGCACACTGGCAAGCTGTTCAGGATCAATTGCCAAAGCCGCGGTCTGAGAGACCACCTTAAGCTTGTCTCTTAACTGGCTGAAATTGGAATCAAAGGCAAATTTATAAATGAAGTAATTTCCCAGTGTCGCGGCAAACAGCAAAGAAACTACCATCACCAGCGCCACCTTCATGCGGAAACTGCTAAAGAAACTATTCAATTTAGGCACTCAGACGCTTCCTCAGCGGAAAATAACTTATAAATAACGCTTTATTCTATCTAGAATTCCAGCACTTGCTTCTTTATCTGCGCTCACCCCGCCTACGCGGACTTCTACCTTTGTAGAAGTATCAGTAGTTTTTCTGACATCAATCCAAATCTCCTTACCATCGGTATAGTGACTCCTGAACGTTGTGACATCTGCCTCTTTCGTTTCCTTTGCTATTTCTAAATTTAAAGACTTTAAAGCTGATTTAGTCGCTTTTACTGTCCTTTCATAAGAAGCGTTGAATTGCTGCGTCGATTTCCCGGAAAGCCAAACTGCTGTTCCAGCCCCGCTTGCTGCCCCCGCGAATAAAGCAAAACAGCCATACATATTTAAGAGTAAAAATCCCGAGAAGACGAAAACCGCTGCTTTCTTAAACATATCTTCCTCCTTTCGTTTACAATGACAGGGCTTTTTTAAAAGCCTCTTCCGCATAAAGAGCCGGTTATAATTACTTAAACTGCTGTTTTACTTTAACGCGCGTGAGATAAAAGATTACTCCTCCTGCTAAAGCGAACCGAGCTAGAAAAAGGAGGATCGCTATTATACGATATCCTGAATTTGGCAGGCTTCTTATTACCTCTAACCATCTATTAAATAGCAATACTCCGCTCAACATAAGCAGAACCATAGCAAACAGAGTGATCCATCGCGCCCATTTCTTTAGCATAAGGATCCCTGCTCCAATACCAAGATATAAAATAGGAAGAACGACTAAATCAAAATGATGCAATCTTTTTCCTATAATATTTACTATCCCGTAATATACTCCTATCAGTAACCAAAAGCTACCTAATATTATTATACCAACCGGCCTTTTCTTCTCCATCCTGCCCTCCCATCTTTTCTATTTTACTCCAAACAAAAAGCCCTCACAAGTAGTTTATTTGCAAGGGCTTTTAAACGTATAATCTCACTTATACACTAGCTAGATAAAAAATGGCAGGCGTTCAAAGGGCTAATTAGGGTTTGAATAAAGGTAATTAGTATAGTCAACTGTGCCGCTGAACTTAGCAGCATCAGGCGGGGCCTGTCCCCACCAGTTGTGCTGGGCGCTGACAGACAGGCCGGAGGATTCGTTATTGACATCCAGGGTATTGCCATAGATAGAATTGTAACCCATAGAACCAAGAGTGCCCCCGCCTAAGTCTACGTTGTATACCCCGGATGTTGTGAGGTTGTGGACATGCACTCCCAAATAATTATTATTTATGGTATTTTGGTAAAGTTTGACGCTGGAAGAGACGCTATCACCTGCTACAATCTGCACAGCCCCGCAATCAAGATCTCCAGACTGTGTATGAGGATGGAGGAATCCTGTGATGGTATTGCCGTATACGTCTGCCGACAGGCTGGAAGTCTGATATGATTGAATTTCTATGCCCAGCCAACTGGTATCAGCGTTGTATCCGGTTATTGTATTATCGAAGATAGTGTAGGTGGCATTGGCATTATCCCAGCTGCCTACATCTATACCCATATCACTTGTTAAAGAATTACCGCTGATTACCGCGGTAAGCGTAGCGTCATTATTTGGACCGCCGAACGTAAACGGACTATACGTGGCGGTAGACAAATAGGAGTTTCCGGTAATTGTATAATTTGCCTGGCTATTCTCATAAGCGTCATAGTAGATCCCCGTCATGTAATCCCCACTAAAGATGAAAGAGTTTCCGGTAATTATAAAATCCATTTGGCTGGTATCAAAAGCGCAACCGTAAATCCCCATGGAATTATCCCCGCTAAAAATAAAAGAATTATCCCTGATCACGCAGTTAACCGGGCCCGTAGAGTAGGCATAAACTTCCATACCTAAGTGGTATACAAGATTGTTTTCAAAATTGTTCCTGAGTATATTTGCCGTTGTTAAACCGCTTCCGTAATTTTCTATACATATATCATCGTATGAATCAATGTCATTAGTGAAAATGTTGTCGTTAATGTTATAATTAGCCGCTACTGCACCGTTGTTGGCCAGAGATACTCCATTATAACCGAATTTCTTAATTATGTTATTTGTGATATCTGCCTGGGTCCTGTCTGTTGCGATAATGCAACTTCCTCCGGTATTCTGGATCTGTAGCCCCATGATGGTGTTCTTATCCCCGAGGGTAATGATATCATCATCCGAGCCCCCTCCATCAATAACCGGATATCCCGGAGCAGTTATACCCTTAAAACCCCCATCGTAGCCGCTGCCCCATAATACAACATCATCATGGCTCGTAAGGTCAACCGCGGCATAATATGTAGGGGTAGACTCTTGGCTTAAGCCTTCTTTAACATAGACCCACTTGTCGCCAAAGGCATTGTTAACGCCCTCCTGTATTGTGTTATACGGGTGCTGGAGGGAGCCGTCTTCAGTGCCTGAGGTATTGGAGTTATCCACGTAGACTAAGTCATTCTCTTTTGACTCTGCAGTAGAGCTCTTACTCTGGATATCAATATCCCGTACTACCCTGTCAAAAATACGGTCTTCAATATAGGTATTGGGAACTGCCGGGGATGAAGATTCCTGCTTACTCTTCTTTCTAAAGAGCTTGGTCCATTCAAAGGGAAGAATGACCCTCGCCCCGCCGTAGAGTTTAGTCTGGCCGTCAGACTTAGACTCAAAAGTTGCGTCCAGGCTAAGCCATTTAGCAAGGCTGGTCTCGGTCCTGGTGCGGAATCCGTTTACGTCTTTGCTCAAGCGGGACTGGTAAAAAAAGCCGCCGAGATAAAGGCGTGTCTTAGTGTATTGGTCAAAGACAGGGACACCAACTTCAAAATCAAGGCCCTGGAGAGGTTCTTCTTTACTGTCATACTGGATTAAACTTGTGGAACCGAAGCCGTAGGTTGTATCTACTACTTTAGGCCTGGTTAAAGGCTTGTACCAGTTCAGGCGTACATCCAGGGGGTGCGAGAGGTATTCTAAACCTAGGCCTGCCTGGGAATACCACTTGCCTGAATGAGCGAGGCGGCGGTCGAAGAAGATGTTTATCCCTAAGATAAACGAATCATCGAAGATGTGGCGCAGGCCTATGCCTTGGTTGATCTCATCGGCATCCGGGGTCGTGTAGGTATATTTAGGGTTAAAGAAAAAGAGTGTGTTTTTGTTTTCAGGATAATATAGAGGAACGATAAAGTCTGTGGTAAAAAGCCCTCTTTGGCTCCTTTCGTTGGAGCCGTAGGCTGAGATTTGTACTTTTACGGGAGAGCTGTTGGGGCTATCGGCAAAGGCAAGGGTGGTGGTAAAAGATAATACCAAACAAACTAAAGCGACAAAAGCAACAAATTTATACTTAAACATAAATTATTTTATAGCATAAATAGCAAGATTTTCAAGAAAATAATTTATAAATACCTTTTTATTTTTACTCCCCGTGTTGGTGTAAGTAATAACTATATCTCTTATATAACTTCCTTACTATAGGTATGATTAATGACCAAATACACGAAAACTCCGAGCTTTAGAGATAAATTTATAGGTGAGATTAATCTTAAAAATTAATGATTTCTGCGAGACGCGTAGGTAAATGGCAAGAAGTAACTCCGCCAAGAGCCTTCTGAAGAAATAAACTGGTTTACCCCAAAGAAATAATCAACAATTGCTTCTCTCAATCGGGTAATTTCCTGCAGATGTGCATAATTTTTTTCATTTTCTAATGTTAAATCGATTAACTCAAGGGCTCGTTCAAATGCCTTTTGAGTATAATCAACATTATTCTTTATTCGCCAGTTAAGCGCTCGCTCAACCTCGCTACCAATATTTGCCATTTGCTCTATCAAGGATAGCTGACTCCAACGGCCAGCAGCTAAATCTTTATGTTGATAGTTCATCGCTTAATCCTTTTTGTAGCTATTGCAATAATCTTCTTGCGCATATCTTCATTCTCAACACCGCGGCTTCTATTCCCTTGAGACGGGCGCATATTAATCATGGAGTCAAATTCAACAAAATCATCCCCCTTAATTTCTGGATAGAAATTAATACCCCAGAGATTCTTTTGTTTTGAGCCGTCTTTTAAAAGCAACGCTTCTAAATCAGAGTGAAGCTCCGCATCAACTGCAATAATTTCTCTATCGATATCAACTACAGCCTTTACCAAATTACCAAAGGTAGCCTCAGCCATCTGCTTAAGTTCATCTGATAATAATGTTTCTGTTATTATTTTCATAAACTAATTATACCTCAACAAAAAACCCTCTGCAAGTCATTTGCCTGCTTACCGGCAGGCAGTCTTATAGAAGGCCTTTTCGAACCTTGCGAAAATCGCAAAGTTCGAGTTATATTTGGCTCCCCGCATGGGTGTTACTAATAACAGTATCTCTTACCATGCAGTCCTTATTATAGGTATGATTTTTGCCAATTGCAAGGAAATTACGGGCTTCAGAGATAATGGTTAATACGATAATTTGTCCGTTTTGTCCGCTTTTATCAGAGATAAATTGGCGTAATTCGTTATACTAGAGATAGATAAGGCCTGTCCACCCGTATATGGGCGGACATTCACTTATTCTCGCTTATTACTGTTTCATTCTTGGCTAATAACGGCCTATTTAGCAAGGGGTCTAAACGATCAGCCTGCTGTTTGGCCCAATCTTTCCACTTATCAAATGCACTACCGGGTTCGATCTTGCCGTTCTTTTGAGTATATGCCTTTGTAGCGGCTTCCACATAGGAGCGGATTATCTGGCTATTCTGCCAGCGCATAGCTTCTTTTTCAAGGTAAGCAACGCGCTCCTGCTCCAACTCTTTTAATCTTTCTAATTCATCTCTCTTCTTCTGTTCTTCTTTCCATTTATCGCGTTCCTTCTGTAGCTCTTTCTCTTTCGCTACTGCTGCATACAAACCTTCGATAAAACTATCTATTTGATCTTCTAGCTTCTTACGGTCACCGTCTTTCCATTCGCTGCGATTAGCATAGGTATTTTTAATCCTTAAAACCAGCTTACCGTTAGGGATATAATCTAATTGGTTATAACCAAATTTATCCTGCCCATTCTTTAGAATATTTATTTTCTCATAAATGTCGAATTCAAGGGTTACGCCAGAAAGATTAACACAAGTGGGATTCTTATAATAGTCTTTCTTAATTATAGAAACCTGTCCTCCTTTTGCTTCTAAGGCTTGAATCAAGGTATCCATAATCTTTAATGCTCTATCTACACTATCGGGACCTACGCGGATATCAAGTCCTTCGCGCCTACCAATAAGACAACCTTTGTCTAAAGGATATTTACTAATGCTCTTTCTTGTTCTTTCTACTAGGGGATGAAAATTTGGATTAGTTTTCATGATAATTTATCATATCAGATCTTAATTAAAACGAGGTACCCCGCTAAAGACGCCCAGAAATACGGCGCGGCAGAAAGACTCTCTGTATAGAGCTTGGAAATATAGAAAAGGCTACGATTAGATGTTAAAGTCTACTGGAGAATATTTTATACAGATTTTATAGGCGCTTAAAAAGAGGATCCCAGTCACTACCCTCTTCCCATAAAATTGGAAGGCAATTGTTCGGACACGATTCCTCAAACACTACGGTAGCTTGACAATCTCCATAACCTAATGGGGCTTCTTTTAGCAATTTCGTTCCTAGCCGGGAGCAAAGCTCCTTCGCCTTTTCCCTCTCTAACTGATTCGGGAAAATCTGTGATTTATCAATAAAACACTTCGCAGAATCATCTAATGGATCGCACACATGTACTTTCACAGAAAAATTTAATTTACTAAGTTCATTTTCGAGATTAACTTTTGCTACTTGAAAACCAGCAATGGCAACATAGAACATTTGTAATTCAATACTTTTTAAAAATACACTATATTTATCAAATAATTTATTAAAATTTTCTTTTGCAGAGTTTCCTGTACCCATAAAATCATCGACAAAAACCAAAACCTGAATCCCATTGTTATTTTTTACCAGACGTTCAAATTCATTAGGCTCAATTATGTTCTTATAATAAATACTGTTCTCATCAGCATAAAGTCGTGCAAATTCAGCACCACTTTTTCCTACGCCATCCAAATAGCTTACTGCGATATTTGATACCTTACGCTGCTTTTCTTCGTATTTCTGAACTAGTCCTCTAACCACGATTCCATGAGCTTCTTTCAATTTAGCCCTTATTTTATCATTACTATAAAATCGAATATTTTGTAAAATACAAAACGCTAGTCTTTGACTAGAATTATCTCCAAATTGACCAAGCCATGCTCTCACCCGATCTTCAGTAATTAATCTTCCTTTATATGTACCCCAATTATTTACCAATCTTACAACTTCATCTGAACGAACATATGCTTCCTCTTCTTGTTTTTTTCTTAGCAAGATACTGTCTAAATCAGTAAATGTAGTTATGATTTCATTGACCCCTTTTTCTTTTAGCCATTCCTCAAAAAAATGCACTTTACATTTATACCCTGCTGCTCCAGAAATAAGCACTTTTCTACGCTCAAGCTCTCTAAGCTCGGATTCAATAATTAACTCAACTCCATAGTTCTTTGCTTGTGCTAAAACTTGTTCTCTTTTCGCAACTGGGTGCTGCCTAAATACTTCTGTCAACGCAAGCAAAACTTTTCTTCTGTTCATGGAAATTACTTCTGCTTTATCCCCTACTTCAAAAATATCATCCTCCCAAAAATGCTGAAAACTATTACTACCAGTAACATGCAAAGCTTGAACCATGGCTTCTTTTACTTCTAATTCAGCTATAAAGCTATCCTTTCTTTCTAACATGATTTTAAAAATAGAGCGGCATATTAACTTAGTGAAATACGGATTCCCTGCGGTTTGATCATACAAAGCGAATAAGGCATTATCTGGAATTTCAAACCAATCGGCAACTGGTCTTCTAACAAGCTCTTCAAAGTCATGCCAATGCTGCTCTCTGTCAAAATAATCAACTCTAATTGGTTGAAATTTGTTCAAAACGTCACCTTGGCAACTTAAAATATGTTCCATTTTCTCTCCACCAACTAGGACAAATCCAAAAGATTTCTTATTACTTATACCCCTAATTGTTTGGAAAAATGCATCTCCAATAGAACCTCGTTTGTAAAGTTCGATTGGGAGCTCATCGAATTCATCTAGAATAAATAATATTCTTAAATTTGAGACTATTCTCAATGTCTCTTGTAAAAAATCAGATAGTGGAGAAAGCGCACTTTCAAAAAAAGGAATTTCCAAACTCTTAAAACGTAAATCTGATTCCTTTATTTCTTTGCATATTTTTCTCCCTAAATTTTTTATGGTATTCCTAGAGTCTGGATCGATATAATCACCGGCTTCTAGATAAATGGCCATATAATCCTGAGAATGCAACTTATTAAGTTGCATCTTTAATGTCTTCACTATTGAAGTTTTACCAACGCGTTTTTGGCCATAAACATATGATGAACCAATGCTATCTGCTTGAGCTTGCGCCTTCAATTGACGAATAATTTCATCTCTACCAACAAGCTCACCCTCTGTGCTTATTGGTTCAAGACTATAAGGATCTTCTTTTGCAATTTCATCCCATTTAATATTTGACCGTTGCCCATCTAACTTAAAATCAAACTCCTGGATTTGTTCAGTCTTATCGAAATTGTTCCAACTTAGCCTAATCTTAATATTAACAGAATCCGAAACTTGATTAATAGTTGCTGGAATTTCAATAGTCATTAAACCAGGTTCAAGATTCCCTAAATATATCTTTTCTTTATCTATCTGAATCTCTGAATTAGTCCCTAAATTAACATTAAAAGCATAACCCGGTCCCAAATTTTCTACAATAAAACTTAACTTTATAATTTTGCCCACAGCCCAAAAAGGATATTTCTTTATGGAGGGTCTTATTACGACATTGGTTGATTTCGTTAAAGGGCTTTCGTTAAAACTCTCTACAATTAATAATCTTAATTTCTTAGCCAATTCTCCAAGGTAATTTTTGCTATACTTAGTTCCGAATTCATCAGCAATATTTATAAATGATGTAAAACTTGATTTAACTTTCTCGAAAACCTGAACAGCCTTATCACCTTTAGCCTCAAAGTATTCTTTAGCAAGACGGAAAAGTCCAATCAATCTAACATCTAATAATTCCTTTGGGCAAAATGGCCATATAATTCTTTTCGCTCTTTTAGAACGAATTATAGAAATAAACCTTTGACTAAAATTTGGTAACGACTCCATATTATTAAAAGAGGACAATAAGGCATCCAGCTCGCTTTCAATAACCGGGACCAAGTCTTTCAACCTATTTTCCTTCTCGTAAGTTTGGCTTGAGGGTAAAATACCAAGTTTTATGTAGACTTCATTTAAAAAAACATTATCAAAAAGCTTAAAAACATTCGCCCTAAAATTAACGTCTTTTTGCAAAAACTTATCATTTGCCGAAAGCATCCTAAGTAGACATATAGCAACAAATTGTTTATTCTCTTGACTTAAATTCTGTTCAAAAATTGTTTCACTAGATTTTGTAATAAATTCACTTTCACTACTTAAATTAAGCTTCTTTGAAATCGCATCGCAAAATAACTCTAACACTGGATTAATTTCCTCTTCTGGGACCACAAGAGAAAATTCAATTACTCGATCAATAACAACAAGGGGCTTGGATTGCAATATATCTTTCATTAATTTCATATCAATCTTTAACATATTATTGCCTCTCCCACGTTAAATTCAGGGTGATTTAAAAAAATCAAATGATTATAAATTAGCAATGTTTCTATATTTCAAAAATTAGAACTGTCAATTAAAAAAGACAACCCCCCTATTTTTAGGAATTGCCTTCAAATTTTGCTATTCAAACCTCATTTACCACCTCTTAATGATGGATTTATTCTATACCTCATCTTCCCCATTGTAAATCCTTTTTTAAATTTTCTTATCGTATATCATAAGAGGTAATCCCTAAGAGGCGGCGTAGAAATATGGTATGTCAGAAAAACTCTCTGTACACGCAATTGGAAGTGGCACAGTTTTAAGGGGTAAGATTAACCAACTGATCTCTCTACGCGAACACTTGGTAATTCTCTAAATTCAATACGGCATCCGACCGTTATACTCCCGGAGTACACCTTCACATGCGATAGCTCATTATTTAGTAATGACAGTATACATTCCCTGTCTTCTGCAACAATCTCTGGGCCGAGATAAATGGCGGATAATTCTTTTGGATTAAACTTATAGTACGAATATTCTCCATTTTCTCCTGTTCTCTTGAAACTTACTATCCTCCATTCCTCCTGATATGACCAATCCGATGTTTTAGTATAACAGCTTTCATGAAAAATGTATTTTGTAGCCGCATCTTGATTCAAAGTTAGCACTCTTCCCCAACCAACCTTATCCAAAAAAGAAGGCCTGTACTGAACTGGTTCAAATATAAGCCACGGGCTATCAAGCTCCTTCAAACAAGAAAACTCAAGAACAACACCCCTATATTTATCCGCATAACGATCCCACATCAGTTCAATGTTATTTCTAGCGCTGAGACATAGAATACGAGAAATTAAAACCATATCTTCCCACATTTTTCTTAATTCGCCTAAGGCAGAAGACTCCATAATTGGCTCATTCTTCAAATCATAAAGCGAACGAATAATTTCTTCTTTTACATCATTTCTTCCGGATTTCCTTAAGGTCTCTATCATAAGACATACTTTAGGATTAAACTCCGAGCGCACCTCTGTATTATTCTTAATTAAGTCTATTATACTATCAATGAGACATTCTTGTATTTCAGAAGCTTTAATATCCGCGGCTAATACGCGAGTCACGTCAAATGGATCATCAAACAGCAAAGGGGAACTCCATTTCAAAGTTTTATTTGTAAGAACACTCTTTGCTACTTCACTTGAGACGTACTTGTAAAATGAAGGTCTGTCGTGAGTTTGGTTTGTTATGTTTGCTTTCATTTAATCCTTAAAGAGTAGTCAAATCGGGCAAAGCAGGAAATTGATGCGATTCTACTTCCTGCTGGATTGTCTCAGATTTACCAGAAATTAAAGCTACCGTTTTTGTCTGTACCTGAACCGAATTAGAATGGACAATCTTTAATGTATCGTACCTTTTCTTCCATAGCTTAACATGATCCTGGCATTCCTTTTTTAACTCCTCGTACATTTCTATTGTTTTTCTTATAACAATATCTAATGAGTTTTTGAATTCAGGGCCGCGCAAATATTCAAAAGTTTTTTCAATAGCTTCTTCTCTCTGAGCCTGAGTTAACTTCATCTGGGCAATCTTTACGATTTGCTCTCTAAGGATACTTGCGATTGCTAAAGCTCCTCCAGGATGAACCACAACAACTCCTTTTTCTAAAAAGAATCCTCCTCCGCCTTTCTTTGACGCATTTGTAACTAAAATAGCAAAATCGGCTTTTCTTTGTAATTTAGCTTGAGCTGCCTGTTCAGCGTGAGCTATTTGCCATTGGCCAACTTTTTTGCACTCATAAACAATTATTCCGCATTGTTTTTGATTATGGATTGTAAATTGAATAATATCGCCACCCTTACCGGGATGTTCAAATTTATCTTCCGGGAATTCTTTTTTCAAGGCTTCAAGTAAATTATCCTCATACAGCAACCCCTCTATTTGCGGAGTCGTCTCTTTCTTAAGCTGGGTTTCCAAATTAGTTATGCGCTGCTGCTGTTTTGAATTTTGTTCTTGCAGGGTCGACATTTGTTTTCTTGTTGCATCAATTGTTCGATCTTTCCGTAGCAAATCTTTTTGAACCTTGGCTGTTGATTTTGCAACTTGCTTCGTAACCGATTCATCTATTTTGCTCTTAAGATCCTTATTGATTTCTTTCCTAGTTTTCATTTCGGCAGCCCTGACAGCAGCCAATATCTTTTTATCTGCCTGCTCTTTAATTTTATCTTTTTCTGACCGAATCTTCTCTAATTCTAAAGAATGTTTCTTTGTTTTTTCAGCGATCTTCTGTTCAATTACTACTTTTTGCTCAGCTTTTAATTTTCTGCGTTCATCTAATAATTGTTTTTTATCCGCTTTTTGTTGCTTAATAAGCTCTTTTTCTTTTTGCTTAAATTTCTTTTCGGCTACTTTTTGTTCTTTCCAAATACCTGTGATCTTACCATATAGCTCTTCAGTAACTGGCTGTTTGCATAAAGGACAATTAAACTCCATAACAAGACCCCTCCTATCTTTGTATACCAACTAATCTTTACCTCTTCACCACGCTTTGGACACTTAACGGTCTTCTTCTTTTTATCAAAGTATATGCTAAACCGTAAAACGTTTCTCTTATTCCCAGAGTAAGATGCTTTTTCCTTTAGCCCGTAATAGAAACCCTTTACCAGCAATATAACTTAGGTCTCCGAATTCCCATACTTTTGGGTTCTTAAAATTATGATTAATAACATCTAATACATTATCAAAAACTTCTACTAGGCTTTTTTCCACAAATAACCAACCGCATGGGAAATGTTCGCGAATTTCATTCAACTTGTCTTTAAGAATATCTGGGCTTGATCCTTCAATTTTAAGATAATTTTGTAGCATTGCTGCCAAAAGATTGGTAAAGCGGTTGAGCTGCAAACAACTATTAAACCCTTCATCTCCTAACGCATTGCTTCTGTATTTTAATATTGGATAAACTGTAACAAAAGAATACAAAATTGAAACAATGCAAACTTCAAAAATATCTTTTTTTAATATATCTACTCCTAAATCAGGCCAAATATCTTTAGAAGGTGTTTTAAACGTAAGCAAACCCAATGAATTGCATGATTCAATAACAAATTCATTCCAATCATCATCGCTAACGCAAGAATGCCTTTCCTTGTCATCCCCAATATAATACCGGTGTAACTTTGGCATGTGCGGCAATGCTATCAGTGAAAAATAAGAGCTTCTTACGACAGGATCTTTAATTGATTCATTCTTGATAAAAACCCTTCTCCTTGATTTCAAACGCCTCGATATTGCATAAAGAATATCTACTTCCTGCAATTGAGCCTCTGTTGACTCTTGAAGCTTTTGATCGTATTCTTCAAACTCCTTGTCCTGTTCGGTATTAGTTACGTCTTCTTCCATAGAGCCGGCTTGCCGTCTTTCACGCAATACTGAAATTACATAGTCTAAGCCTTCATTAAACCCCAGCCCAGCGGTTGACTCACCAGTCTTCTCTATGATTGGCGTTTCAGTTTCAATATTTATCGTTGCTACGCCCTTCATTGCATCATCTTCCTTAAGTGATACCCTGGAAGAACTAACCTTTGCTTCAAGCGCTTTTAAAGAATCTTCTATTAAGCTATCAAAGATTAGATCAAGATAATTATCCCTGTTTAACTCATTTGCAGCACGCAGGAAACTATCCTTTAGTTTTTCAGCTTTTTCAAAGTACCTTCTTGATCTCCTCTCAATTTCGGCTACAAATAATATTGGCGTCCATTTGGTATACAGATCTTTCTCTGCCAATATTCTGGCTGCGATAGCAGAGAACAGCGCTCTTCCTTCACAAATAAAAGTATCTTTTGAATCTTTTTTCTGTGTTAATACGATCGTTCCTCTTTTGTTATCGCTATAGCGCAGTTCTGCATCCAACGTTGAATGTTTCTCGGCACCAATAACCGTGAAATAGCATTTGCCGCCATAGCACTCGGAAGAAATTAACTTAAATTTAGGGCCTTCCGATTCTTTAAATGCTATTTCGACAACCGTTTCAGGCATCTTATCTAAAGATATGGGCTTTGACATTTTTTCTATACCAAGTCGTTCAAGTACACTGTTTTTCAAATCTACACGCGTATATACACAAGCTTCATAATTAAACGCTTTTGGCCTTCCAAGAAGCGCCACATCAGACAAGTTCGCGCTTCCGGATAAAACATGCTCTTCTGCACCGGTAGTGGCTACAATCATTTTTGCGTGTAAGTATCTTCCTAGATAATTCTTTGGCTCAAATGCTTTTAAAGTAATGTTTGGATTTGCCTTAACAAATGAGATGAATTTCTTAGTAGTTACGCTTGTCTTACCAGGCTGAATAAGAAGCTCTATCTTCTTGGGCTTACATTCCGAAACAACTTTTTTTATTGCGCTTAAATCTTCATCATAAAATGGAGCAGTTAAAAATATATTTTTTACAGGTTTTCCCTTAAGTCTTGCCTTAAACTGCTCAAAGATATTAGTTTCAGCAGGATATCTTATAAGAATCGATAGATTCTCATTTTCTTTCTCAAATTGCTGAGGATAACTGTACGATAACCATTTCTTTACCAGTTTTGCCGCTTCTCCGCGGCATGATCCTAGAATTACATTGAAATATTCTGATACTTCGTTCCAAAACTGAGGTGGACGCCCAGTCTTTTCCCATATCTCTTCAACGAATATTTCTTGATTGGTATTTAAGCCAGGATACGTGAGATTGCCACTTCCTACAAAACATAGCAAAGAAGTAGTATCCTTAAGCACTTTTTTAAACAAATAGATTTTGGGATGGAAAGCAAAGTCGGAATGAATTGGTATTAATAGATACTCTCTGCCAAGTTTGTTAATGTATGAGGAATTGGTTTCTAAATTTTCGCTGATTTTGTTACTATCTGCAATAACTATATTCTTTGTACATCCAAGCTGTTGAATCAGAGGTAGAAAAAATCCTTCATAATAATGAAGGTCAATAGAGAAGGTTAAAACATATGCTTCTGTTGGTTTAAAGTCCTTAATTCGCTGTATTAGATCAAGCTCCACTAATTACCTCGTGAAAATACTTTGTACCAATATCTTTATCAATAATAGAAAACCCCTCTTTTGCTTCATTCACAATTTTAAGGTCTGCCATCATCTGAAGGCTTTCCCTTAAACGCGGGCTGGTATTCCCAACATAATCATATTCAATCTCACTATGTCTATATATATTGTCTTCTCTTAAGAAGCGGAAGGTCGCAAGTCCCTCTGTATAGAGCTTTCGAACAGCTACCTCTATATGTCTATTTAATATATACTCCATGACTAATTCATGAACTACTTCGAAAATTTTCATTTTGTGCCATCGATCATTATAGTCTTTTCTTAATTTACTAAGATTTATAGGGTATTGGCTAAAAATTCCTTTAAAATTTATACCCTGAGGTTCACCTTGCTCATCCTTAATAGCACGAATTACTAAAGATAATAACACCAGCCCTCCAACTAAAAGTGAATCTGGGGGAAACTGTTTGTTATCCAAGAATTTACTAATACTAATTTCTGAAAGCGCATCCTTATCCCAGGCCTTATCAATGGCATATACTGAATCTAAATATCCTATGAATTCTGATAAAGTAGGATTCTTTTTTAGTTTTATTAGACATGGCTTAAGGCTTGCCTGTAATTCATCCGGGTTACAGTTTAATAAATAGCGTTCCCATAACCTTGCTCCAATTTCAGAATTTACTAGGCCATTATCATCAAGAAGATGTTGCGCGCTTACAAATAATGATAAGAGTGCCATAGAGAAAAATTCATGCTGTACGTAGTATTTCCAAAGAGTGGCTGTTTCGGTTAGACCGGCTGGGATTTTAATCTTCTTATTATTATCGCTTACTCCATAGTATAAAGCGTTTAATAATTCCCAATAATCGGTTGTCTTTTCTGTTTGCTCCAGAAGTAAAAACATGAGAGCAAGCGAATCGCGTCTTTTATATGTCGATTCACGTACATAGGGGTCATCTTGTCCTTTGAGGAATTCTGATAAAAGTTTATACTCAGAACTATTTCGCTTTAGATTGCAGGCGCAAAGATCGTCTTTCATAATATCTAACTCTTTCGCTGTAACTTTATCATTTAAAACACATGTAATGAAAGTATCTTTAGAATTTCCTGAAACAAATGCATTTGCCAGCTCAAGGCCTCTAGGATAAAGCGCAAATTCAAGATTTCCTTTTCTATCTAGTATCCCATTAGCAATTAAAACACCCAAATAATACTGCCCAAATCCACCTAGTCTATTTTTGAAATATCTCTGATTGCTTTCCTCTAGGCTTGTATATTTCGAAAGAACGATCTTTTTATTGACGGTTAGCTCACTAGTCGCCTGCCCCATTACCATTGTTCCAACCATATGACCAGACCATGATGGTTCATTAATATGGTGATAAGTTGTGATAACGCTAAATAAAAATTCAGCGCGTCTCAAAAATGGTACAAAATCTAATTTAATATTCTCGTCTTTATAGAGTTTGAGAACCCATGGGAAAAAAGAATAGTAGCGCAGGCGATCGGTAACGTTGGTTATTCCAGGGACAAGAAGACTATATAAATGAATGTTAATAGCCTGGACACCTAATGGGTCTCGGCCGCGAAGGTTCTTGCGATATTTTAACCAATTGATATTCATACAATTTATACTTCTAATGATTGATACCATTCTACCGTAAAACCACGGAGAGTGCAAAAATTATGCAACTATTCTGAAATAGCAAACTCCACATTGACCACGGCATTAACCTTCTTTTCTAAGGAGCTAGTATCATTCATACCCCAGTCAGAAACATCATAAGAATTAACCGGCGTGATCTGAAACACCCCCATACGTGCAGAGCGGATGCTGCCAATTTTGTTTCCTGAAGCCTTAGCCATTGATTCTGCGCGCTTTTTGGCATTCTCAGTTGCCTCAGATAACATGGACAACTTAAGCTCAGGAAGCTTGGTATAAAAGTATTCGGGAGCCTGAGAAATAACCTCAAGACCTTTTTCGATAAGCTCAGTAGCTTGCCGGGAAACTTCGGTGACCTTAATGACATCGTTTGAGCGAACTTCAATCTCTTGATCCAAGATATAACCCTCTATTTCGTTAGTATTATTTCCTTTCTCATTCTTCTTATACAAGACAGTAGTTGTAACCGGGGCAATGATAATTTCGCTCTCCTTAACACTCTTGCTAAGTAAATATCCTTTTACCATCTTAAGGTCTTCCTTAAGCAGATCAAAAGCACCCACCATCTTAACGTCCCGACGCGAGAAACTCAGCTTCCAAACCATGGCGTCAGAAGTGATGTTCTTCTCGGCTGAACCAGTAACCTTAACTACCTGCTCTGAATACTTCTTCATCTGCAAAAGCCCCTTAGAAAGAATAACCGTTGAAGTAATTGTTGCCACCACAAAACATATTCCCAGAATGATTATCTGGGTGCTGCGTAAAACCTTTACCCCGTCCATTTCTTACCTCCCCTTAGCAAAAATGGTTAATAAAACAAAAAACCCTCGCTTGGCAAACTCGCCTGTAGCGAAGGTTTTACTTTTTTAACGTCCGGGACTTCCCCCTTCAAACACGGGACACACCTGATTGTTGACTTTATATTACCGCTTCTCTGACTATTGTCAAGGAAATTCGGTTTTTGACTCATAATTTGCCTTGTAATAGCCACGATCTCCCTACATCTCTTACATCCTACAAAATGCTCTTCTAGCTGCCCTACCTTATCCTCGGACAGCAATCCGTCAAAGTAACAGGCCATATCGTTCTCATCTGGACAATGAACCATATCTCTCCATCTCCTATTATAATAGACGTAGGAAGTGGCAAAATCTAACTAAAATTATTAAGTTTCTGACAGGGGGGTGTATTCTGAATCTTTCATATTAAAAGTCCAAGCAATCGCCTGTTTTACTGTCTTCATTCTTGGTGGTACCCGTAATGTGTAAAATACACCCGTAGAAGGGCACCTGACTTTAACCAAGAAAATTGATTCTTCGCGCTTATGCCAATCGATTCTTACAAGTTCACAATCATCATCTTTAGAAATAACCTCGTGGTTAACCTGAAGCAGAAATCTCTCATAACCAAACTCTTCAAGGCAAATTCTTCTTAACGCGGTATTGCGCATTGCGATAATATACTGTGCTGACAGTTTTCCTGAATCAATGATTTTTTGAATCTTAGGAGGGATAATTACGCCTCGCACATAAATCTTCTTTTCCTTCAATTCTCCTTTTTCATCCCATTTCATGCAAACGCCGTTCATTAAACCGCTTTCATAGCTTTTTCTTTCAATTAATTGCCCGTTTGTATGCCACTCCAAAGCTAAACCGTGACGCCTGTCATTTAAATATGTGCATTGGCTTTTTAATCTCCCATCCAAATACCATGATTTAGAAATTCCGTTTCTTGATCCGCTCTTGTAAAATTCTTCTGATTCAAGATTGCCATTTGAATACCATTCTCTTCTTATACCATTCACCTGGCCATTTACAAAATTCTCCTCAAGACACAAACGCCCTCCTTCATCCCAAAACCTGCCGACTCCATTTAGTTCGCTATTCACCAAGAAATACCTGAATTTCGGGTTGCCGTTTGGGTGATACCCGATTGCTTCTGATCTGTTTCTTCCAGGCGCGCCGATAAGCTTATATTTTAACGTGCCTTTTAGCCAGGAATATTCATCAATCTCTAACATATCTCCAGCCTCTTGGTTCATATTCTCTTTGCCTGATTACCTTGTATTCCCCTGGCTCAAACTCAATTGCCTTATGTTCCGGATGATTAAGCGTTGAGACCTCACCATCTGAAACCTTAAAATACAATATTCCTTCTTTCTCATATACCTCGCCTTTCTCAAGCTCATGCACATGTCCGGTTGTTTCGCCTTCTGCCAATATCCTGCTCTTCTGCCTGACAGCATCATCAGGGATACTATTTACCTTAACTATCAACAGATCTCCTTGGCGTTTCATTATTGCGTACCTCCTTTTATCTCTTTAATTAAAACTCTCAGTATTGTATGAGCCACAAGCTAAACATTGATTCCCGTGTTGACTAAACCGAACAAACGGGCAATCTGACTCGCCTGTAACATATGGTTTGCAACCTACTGTTTTACAATCTTTACATCTAAGTTTAGGATGATTTACCCGATGTTCATAAGCAATACTCCCAGGACCCATGCTGGTTAAATCATTAGACCTGCTCGTTGTTGAAGATTGACCGGAAGTAAACCGACCTAATGTACCCGATTTTAATGCCCACCACAATACAATTACTATCCCTATTCCAATAAATATACTAAATATAACTTGCCCATTCTGAGTGCGATCATACTGTTTATCTTCAATCAATCTTTTTTCATTTTCAGCTTTCACCATCTTATCAAGCTGATCAGATGTTAATTTATTCCCTCGATATAGATACGAGGTTCCACCAAATATTGCGTTGCACTTAACAACCTTATTCAGCCCCTGAGAATAACCTGCACAATCCTTCCAAGTATATATAGTAGAATCTCGTGGCGGTACATTAACCTCAAGACCCTTGTAATATTCAGTCTCGCACCATCCAGTAACTGAAATTGTCAAAAGGATGACCAATGCTATTAATATATTTTTCATTTAAGAACCTCCCTCTTTTTTACCCAAGGAACATCGTGTCGTCTTAAAATATATTTTTATCTATACAACACAAAAGAGCAGTCCCTTTAAGGACTGCTCTAATTTTATAGCGCTTCAAAAACATCGCTTTTCCCCTAATTTACAAATTTTTCTAAAACATGGCTAAATCTACCATCATATGTGTATCCTGTAAATAATTTTTGTAGCAGTTAGGAGTATACACCATCATATGCGGGGGTGTCAAGAGCTATAACATCATGCAATAATAGGTGTTATGAATAATACTACAGGGATAAAATTGGGTAGGAAAGTTAAGGAACTACGCCGGAAGCGAGACATTACACAAGAACAGCTTGCTGAACTTATTGCGACCAGCTATAAATACCTTCAAAGAATTGAAGGTAAAAACCCTCCAGATGTGCGATTAACTACCATAGTAAGGATTGCCAAAGCGCTTAAAGTCAGCCCTTCAAAGCTATTGGATTTGTAGCATGGGCCGTAGCTGTCCATATCCCGATATAAACCAATTATAACCAATTTAATTATTTACGGATAGAGAAAACAGAAACCCCGACTGCGATATCAAAACAGGTCGGGGTTTTATATTTGAGTTGGAAATCTGAATTTATTGTGTAGGCTTATTATCTGACGCCGAGCCTTCTTTACCTTTATCCTCCTCTTTGGCTATCTCTTTATCAAGATTCACTATATCCTTACGCAGTTTTTCTATAAGCCTATCTTTATCCATGGGGCCCAATAACGAATATTGCCTTTCGATTTCCTTATTCTTCTCGGACATTTCTATCAGGTTTTTTTCTGCCTCGCTGGAGTTGCCGGTATATGCCTGACAATGCTCCGGAAGAAGGAAACCAACCGCACGAAGCTTATCAATTAGCTCAGCATAGACTCTCCAAGCCAAAAACTCTGCTTGTATTTTTTCGCGTGAAGACGCACCTGCCTCACGGGCCATCTGTTTAAGGCGCGAATTATGACTTCTAGCATTCATAATAAACTCTCCTATAAACATCTGAGTAAGTTGCGGGCTAGAACTAAGGGCGTTTTTGCTGCGCATGGCTTCCACATCCCTGCGGATAGTCCGATCACTTCTCTTCAAAAGACTTGCTATCGCGAATGGCTGATATCCCTCAAAAATCAGGACTTCAACGCAGAGCTGCCTTATTGACTTGGGCAACAGCTTCGAATCCAGCAAACCATCCTTTATCTTCTGCAGTGTTTCATAGACCGGGGAATCATTCAGTTTTTTTGCATATTCTTTAGGCATTTGTCGGCGTCCTCAAGTACTTATTTCTGATTTCTTCGCTCACCCCATCCGCGCCGGCAAAACTTATGTAGCGCCTGACCATTACATCGCAGTATCGTGGATCTAGCTCCATGCCGTAACAGACCCTAGATAATCTTTCTGCAGCGATTAGCGTTGTTCCTGAGCCTAAGAACATATCTAGTACGATATCGCCCCTTTTGGAGCTATTCTTTATCGCTCGCTCTGCCAGAAGAAGTGGTTTTTGAGTCGGGTGCTCCAGATCGCAGGATTGTTCCCTGTGTATCTGCCATAAGGTTGATTCATTCTCAGAACCGTACCAGTTGTGCGCGCCATTATCTTCTTTCCAGCCGTATAGACAAAACTCGGTTTGCTGGTTGTAGTCACCGTAACCCGGGGAAAAACTCTCCTTTGCCCAAGTGATTGTGCAGGCGACATGCATTCCTAGCTCAAGCAACATCTGATGCATAGGCCCAAACTGTCTATGTCCGTTAAAGATATAGAATGCAGCCCCTTTCGCCAGATAAGGATTAATGTTTTGGAAAACCTGTTTAAGCCACTTCTCGTAATCCTTTTGAGGAAGGTTGTCATTAAGAATCTTCCTCCAGCGCTCATTCGGCTTTACTTTTATATCTATAGAGACAGGCCGGTTTTCAGCGGAATAATTAACGCAGTAGGGAGGGTCGCTAAAAATTTGGCTTACCTTATTATCCGTTATAAGCTTAGCCACATCATCTGGGATTGAAGAATCGCCGCAGAGAATCCTGTGCGGGCCAAGCAGGATTAAATCGCCCTGCTTGGTTACAGGCTCGATAATGGCTTGCGGATCTTCGACTGAATCGCCTACTGCTGGCTCTAGGTAATTATCGAATATTTTGGATATTTCCGGGATATCGAACCCCGATAAGCTAATCTCAAAATCAGGGATTTTTACTAATTCATCCAGCAGGATCGCGAGCTTATCGTTATCCCAGGCACCCTGGATCTTATTTAAGGCTAAATTTAGGGCCTTTTCCCGCTCTAAAGGCAGATTGACTACGCTTACTTCTACTTCCTGAATGCCCTGCTCTTTAAGTATCTTAAATCTCTGATGGCCACCAACAAGATTACCTGTGGCCTCGTTCCAGATTAAGGGGTCTACGTAGCCAAATTCTGAAAGGCTTACTTTGAGTTTTTCATATTCCGGGTCCCCTGGCTTAAGATCCTTACGCGGATTATATGCCACGGGGTTAATTTGATTTATGCTTAATTTTCTAATCTCCATTTGGTTTTCCTTTCTTTTTAAGTTGATAAGTTACAATAAGAATTTAATATTTTTATGGGTTACGCTAGAACATATATCCAAGTTAACTTTCTTATAGGGCCGGAGGAAAGTATGCTGGTCTTTAATAATTACCCTAAGGTCGCTGATTAGCCGATCATACACGCTAGACTTGACGACCCCGGCATTAAAAACCCAAAACCCCAGAACCCAGACTGTTTTTGACCTTACCAATTCGACTCTAAAAATTAATCGTCTTTTTTCGCTAATTTTAACTTTCCATGCACTTGCAAGATTACCTCCTCCCAAAAAATTCCACTCATAGTTTAGGCTTTCCAAAAATTCATCTTTCATGCTTCCTCCTTATGTGCTGTGTTTTTAAATTATTTTACCTGGGCCGGGGATATTAAGTTTCCCGGGCATTACCTTTTCTCCTTCCTGGCGTAAGCCTCCCAAAAACAAAAAACGGTTGCCCAAAAGGTTCGATCTGCCCTTTGATCAACCGTTCTAAAACTAGCTTTTAAACCGTATAACCGTTACTTATTGTGCCACCATTTTATCTCTTTCCTCCTTCCTGGCGTAAGTCTGATAAAAACAAAAAACGGTTGCCCAAAAGGTTCGATCTGCCCTTTGATCAACCGTTCTAAAACTAGCTTTAAACTGTATAATTGCTACTTACTCGTCAGGCTTTCCCACGTGTATCTAGCCTAACCCCGTATTCTTTTACTACAATATATGGTAATTGTCAAGATAAAATAATGCAATTTTAGGTTCTTCTTCTAAGTTCTTTTGCTTCGCTTTTTAAATAGATCTGACAATGCTCCGTTTATAAATTCTTCATCTCCTAACTCAGCATGACGTAACTCATCAAAACCGGAGAAATCGTCCAAACTTTGAATTTTCTGATCCTCAAAGCCTTTTTTCTCCATAACCTTATCCACGAGAAAATAGGTTATAATTTTACCTTCTTTCTCCAGAAGTTTAAGAACCTTTTTCCGCTCATCGATTTGTTTTGTTTCGGCCAGATGTTTACCTTTAACGTCTATCACTGCCCATTTACCTTTTATATACGCAAGGAAATCGGGATAAAATGGGGCCGGACGGGCCTCTATGGGATATTCTGTTTTCGGCTCGTTTCTAATCCAAAAACTTTTCCCGGTTTTGTCCAGGGTGCATAAATATTCGAGTTTATCAGCAACCCATTTCTCTGGCGGAGAATCAAACTTGACATATGGCCGTATTGAATATTTATAACCTTCAACTACGACACCTTTCTGCTGCAGATGTGATGACATGGGCTGGTAAGAAGGAATCAGGTTCGTCCATCCTTCTCTTTTTCTTATCGTCACCGCACTATCCTTAAATAGTTCTTTTACGTTTGTCTGTCTAATCTTAAGTTCCTTTTTAAACATTAATTCGTATGAACGATCTCTGTGAAAAGATTTTATACTTTTCTCTAAGGCTCTTAGCGCCTTCCGATAGTCTTGGGAATAGGCAGCATCAACTTCTATGCCGGCTTTAAATATTTCTTTAATACGATTTAGAATTGATTCAAATTCGATATTTCCAATGAAAGGTGCCGTTTCTTCAATAAACCTCCAGGCCCATCTTCCCATGTCTTTTTCATCCAGTGTCAGCGTACGTCTGGTGGTTTTAGGCTTTTCTTGATGCAATTCAACTTTATCGCTTGTTACTTCAACCTCTTCAATTGACGCCAATACTTCCGGTTTCAAAACTTTTGCTCCGCGAATGATTACACACGTTTCTTTAATAAATTGATCTATACTTAATTTTTTGTCTTTTAACGCATCTTTAAAGGTTACACCGGTTGCAACAGACCTAATATTCAGAACCGGAAGTTTATAATCATCAATTAATTTTACCTTTATGCTATTGGTTTTCTCCTCTTCTTCAACCGGTATCTCAATGATCCCTTTGGCCAAATCGAGTTTTTGCCGGATATCTTCAACTATTTTGTCAAAACGCTTGCCTTTTTCGCATATCACGTGCAATATTTCGCTTTGTTCCTTTATGTCACAATCCAAAATGTCATATTCGCGTTTTTCCTTAAAGAGTCTGAGCCCTCTGCCGATAAGTTGGGCAGCTGCAAGTCCAGCATTTTCCACAGTATCCCCAAGAACCACAATGGTATAGAAATGGTCGTAATCAACGCCTTCGGTGAAGACCCTGACCTGATTGACTACCTCGGCCTTATTTTCATCCAGAGTTTTGTAATCAGTCCATACTTCTTCTTCGCTTTTGTTTTCGCTGTGTATCGTAAATACCGACTTGGCAACCCCGGTTAAATCCTTGACCAATCTTTGACGGTCTTTCTTCTGGTGGGGCAAATACTTGCGAAGCATTCTTACAATATCAGTTTGCTCACGATTAACCTGCTCTAAAACATCATCCAGCTCTTTTGATATGGTTTCCGGCCAATTACGCAAATAATTATCAACGTTTTCAGCATGCTGTATCGATCTGGCCTTTACCAGCATCATGGCTTTTTTGAGGGGGGCGTCTACGGTTTTCAAGGCTTCTCTTTTAAGAAGATGAACGATCATTCCCCAGATTAGTTTCTGCTTATCGCTCTCCGTTACCGCGTCAGTAATTTTTACCTCTGGGGTACCACAACCTAATGCAAAAATTCTTTTCCCGTATCCTTCGCCAATGTATCGCTGCATCGAATACTTATACAGATTGTCTTGACCCAAACCCCTTAAAGCATTCTTCTCAACGGAAGTCCCGGTAAATTCCACTACTACACTAGGCAACATCTCAAAAATGGCCTCTCTCGTTGTCTTCTGTTGATAATGATGGGCTTCGTCTGAAATAATCACCGGCCTCCTTTGTTTCAAAAACTCCATGAATGAAATTGTATGCTTCCCGGATTCATCTTTCCAAAGCGACTCTTCCAAGGGTCTCCTTACATAAGGCATGCCCTTCATTGTATCTTCGCCTTCATCGTCTTTACCTTTTGAAGCTTTTTCATAAAATTTTTGCATGTTAAAAACATAAAATGATATATCACGATCAATTCTGTAATGACACGTTTTATCCCGATAACTATTTCCGGTTATCAAATTGTATTTTAAATTCCACCCGTCGCCAAAAATACTCTTAACCGCCCTTGGCGTGAAATTTTCTACAGTTTTATCAAATAGAATCGTATTTGGGGTTAAAATCAGAAAATCTTTATAATTTTTGTGCCAAAGATATAAAATAATCGCCCCCATCAGCAGGGTTTTACCCGAACCAGTAGCCATTTCAAACCCGATTTTTGGCCAATTTAAAACGTTACCACCGTGCCCGGTTATAGTCTCTATTGCCTTCTGCTTAATACTACGGCTATCAAAACCGTCTTTCCAGAATAGTTGAAATGCGCTAAGGGCTTCAAGCTGATATGGACGCAGCGGATATTTTAATAACCTCTGAATATCCTTGAAATTTTCGATATTTTCAAGAGAATGCGATCCGACCGCTATTTGGTACTGCGGATCATGCGTCACTAGATCATAAAAAGTATTTTTATCGTTCTTTTTCATATTAGATTGTACTCACGCAATATTTTAGCCGGTATTTTCTCAATGGAAATGCGATCGTCCATAGATTCCGGCGATACGGCCACGGGCATATTTGTAAAGATGGTTAGGTGTTTGAATCTCTTTTCTTTGGCAAGAAAATCTGTAATCTTTTCGTATAGTTCTTCTTTAAATATTTTTATTTCCCGCGATGCAAAACATATGGCAAATTGATAGGGCGTATCCCGGTGTTTTCCTAAATACATGTTCTCTTCTTTTAACCAATCACATCGTTCTATCTTATACTGAAAGTGCAGGAAAACCGCTTCTGCCATTTCCTCCGCTTTCATCTCCCAGTTCATATCGTTATCGTAAATAACGCTTCTGCCTAATTTGTAATATTGAAAACCGCCGCCCCCTGTCCATCCGCACAGCTGGGATATGCCTGAATTGTCTTTACCGGAAATAACCCTTTTCAATCGCGTTATGCATAAATCCTCTGCATGTTTGCCTATCTCTATGGAAATCCACCGTCTGTTCAGTTTGTGGGCAACTGCCGGAGTCGTGCCGGATCCGGCGAAAGAATCTAAAACCACATCGTTTTCTTCCGAGGCCAAAGAAATTACTCTGGCAACCAGTTGTTCTGGTTTTTTAGATGCGGGGAATCTGACCCCGCCTTCGTTCTGCGTATTGTTAAAATCTATGTCATCCCAAAAATCGCACACCAATAAAGAAATTGCTTCTTTTAACTGATTGCCAAAACCAACGTTATTGACACTTTCACTTAAACTCGCCAAACGCCTTCCATTAAAAGCAAAAAGCTGCCGACCCTTTTTATTGGTGAATGTTATTATCTCACCTTTTCTCTCCAGGCTCTTTTTTTTGACTTCCGGCGGCAATTCTTTTGTTGTCTGTATTATATTTTCCCGGTTTTCCAAATAAAATTTTCTGAATTTCGGATCCTTAAGATCCAAATCTTCCAAAGATTGCCTCTTTTTAAGAAACCCATTCCGGATTAAAATATCAAGAAGCCTGTGGAGTTTTTTCTTCTTGCGGTCCAGAAAATAATTGTAATGGGAGTCCCAAGCTTCTTTAGATCTATATTGCGGATTAAATCTCGTTTTTCCGGATATTTTATAAACCAATATATACGACTTTGTTTTGATTATTGTTTTGTCTTTGTGGGCCGTCTTCATGCCGCTTGGATGAGAATCGCGAACGCAAATCGTAGACACAAAATTATCTCTACCAAAGATTTCATCGCAGATTGTCTTTAAATAATGCAGTTCTTCGTCATCAATATGAATGAAGATTGACCCATCCTTCCTCAGCAACTTATATAACAACTCCAGCCTGTCCCTCATCATGGCAAGCCATTCGGAATGTCTCAGGTTGTCATCGTATTTTTCGAAAGCCTGACCAGTATTGAATGGCGGATCGATATAGATACATCTTACTTTGTCTTTCTCTTTTTTCCCCTTGAACATCTCCACGAGGCTTCTTAAAACCAGAAGATTATCACCCTTGATAAGCATATTCTCGCTTGACAGATCACCATAGCTTTTTGTAAGGTTTAAAATCCTCGGTTCCGCAACACGAATATCATTTTTAGGTACCCAAACCGGACGAATACCTCTGCCTTTTTTTTCGTCAATTTCATAATATAGCGAGTAGTCCTTATTAATCCAATCTAAGCTCAGCGATCCTTTATAGGAATTATTGTTTTTCATATCACTTTTTGTCATCATACTTACGCACGGCTAATTCTTATTGTTTTAAGCTCATCTGCAGTAAATAAGGAGGGATTACGTTAACATTTAATGCTGAGAAAATTTTATTTATTTCTGTTAGATTATGCCCTTTCTTACGCCTATTATACCAGAAAAGGGTAAAAGCCAAAATGAAAAAATTGCTAAACATGATTAGCTGGATAAAAGTTTATACAACTCAAACCAGATTGCGTACATGGCATAGGTATCAAGTCCACAGTAAGTTTTCAAATCGCTGATGGCTTTCTCTTTCTCTGTTTCACTAAAAGAACCATTCGTAATCTTATTCCAAGTCGCGGCCGCAATTTCTCCCCCCTGTATGGCAAGTTCTTTGTAGGATAGTTTAGGAACGAGAACTGGTAGGATTATTTTTATCGAAGAACCACCCCTAAAATCTCTATGAACATGGTATTGTTTTTTAAAAATATCTTCTAAGTCATAGATACGAGCCTTCACAGAATCCATAAGCACCTTTGTTGCTGGAATTCTCACCGCGATTTCATCGTTTCTCCCGCACTCAAAGCTTTTATGCCAAACAATAATACTCCCAGTTTTTCCTATATGCTTTTTTAAAGAATCAGCAAATGCCTTACTTGGGTCATCAGGAGTAATATGTAAAAATTCATAGTGTTTGGGATTACTTTCCGCAGATTCTAAAATATGAACTGAATATTGAAATGGTATTTGGTTATGAGGAGAAAAACCATCAAAGCGAGGAATCGCCGCAGGGAAAGTTTCGTAATCTAAAAAGTAGAAGGGAAAGGTTAAAATTTTAAACTCCTCTGTGATTTTTTCTTTATCAACCAAAACTTTATTGGAGACATAAGTAGCAACTTGGCTTTGTTGAATATCACTTAGCTTTATATGTGCTGGAATCTTATCAAGATGGAAAATATTGCTATCTACCAGCTCTTTAAGCTTCGCTTTACTATTCCCTATGCGCGCAATATCGTGGACGCTATATTCTGGGACATCGGGGTTGGCATATTTAAATGTCGAGCAATGATTTGATCTACCTTTGTAGATGCAGCAACAGAAACCTTTTGGTTCTGAATCCTTCGAGAGATATTTCAACGCCTCCGCCGCTTCTGTTTCTACGCTGGCGGCGACGCTCTCTACCTCGGCGCTCACATCAACAATCTTAAAAAGCTCTTTTATGTTCAACTCACCGTAACGGACATACTCGGAATTAAGATGGATAAGATATGCTCTATTTATCTTCAAGCCACATTTCCTAAGTAAATTTACCTGAAAAGATAAATCATGATAATGCGTTTTTTTATCAACATCGTTGCTTGATTTTACTTCATATACAGAATAGGCATTTAATTTTGGCTCGAATTTTAGAATATCAATGACGGCTAGATAGCCGTCTTTAACAAAAATAGATTGGAATAATACCTCTTGTTTTTTCTTTAGATAATTCTGTGTAGCTTCCTGTCCTTTCTCGTCTCTACGCTCGATTAGGATTCCTTCCGGAAATAGCTTTCTTGCTACCAGTTCAACTTCGTTGCCAGTTTCCATAATTGATTTTTCAAACTCGGACAATTCAGATTCATAATATATCTCCGGCTTATGGATTTTATACCAAACGTTTTTGGGACACTCCCTATAAAGAATATAATCTTTTTTTGTTAAAATTGTGGACATTTAAATAAGTTAATTAGAAATTGAGCGAGTACCTCTATTTATTGCCTAATTGATGAAACAATTATAACACTTTTTCGGCGTTACCGTGTTTATATATTATATAAATTTGAGTGTCTAAAAAATGACTCGCGAGGCAGAAAGTAGAATTATCATGTTACGCCTTTCGATGCCCCGCGAGTATTTCTTCTTATGCCTCTCCATCAAGTCGCTTGCAATGTTCGCATTTCGGCTTACCGCCGGTACCTTCTCTGCGATTCTCTCGCTCGATGTTGTTACCTTCCGTACAAGCCGTATTGTCATGATGCACATCCGTTTTGATAGAGTGCCACGGTGATGTCTTCATTGATTTAATCACCTCCTTTCTATTACTAGTGTATGATTAATAAAAAGCTTTTGAATCTCAATCAATAGGTAATAATAATTTTTACTCAACATACCCTATAAAACAAAAAACCTCCGCCTTGTGAGCGAAGGTTTGAATTATTTTAACGTGGCAGTTCCCCCTTCAAACATACCACTATATGTAAATAATTATATGCTATATTTTGTAAAAGTCAAGAGTTTTTGCTCAAAAGTATCTCAAAAATCTTTCCCAGGCGCCTCTGCCTTTCTTCCTCAGGCATATCGTTATCCAATTCCCAGATAACCTTTAATTTCCTTGCTTTTTTCTTGCGGCTTTTTCTTAACATTCTTTTTATATTGTACTACTAAAATTCAATGCTCAAGAAAAGCTTTAATCTTATCCAAATTCCTGCCTACCGGCTTAATACCCCCTGATCTCCCAATTTATCACCGTATCCTCCGTAACCCCTATTTGCCCGACAAGCTCCTTAATCATCAGGCCGCTATCCATCCTGGCCTTTCTTATCCTTTAGCCCAAAGTCCGAGGATTCTTGGGGTATTTGGGGTTGAAATCAAGAGGGTTTACCTCTATATCAAAAGCGTAAATCAGCGGGCAAAAGTTTGTATTCTGTGCCGCGGGGTTGCCCACCTGTTGCACATACTATAATATAACCATAAGAAAAGTTAGCTATCAAGCTATTACTACAATTACAAAAATGCGATTTTTTCTCAAAAAAATAGGATAAACCAACGAAAACCTTGTTCAATCCTATCTCTAAAATAGCTATAAACATTTATCTCTTTATTGACTTGACTTACCTCGAATCGTATGTCCATATGTGTACTGATGAAAGGAGGCCAATATGAGCGAGAATACCATAACCAAAATAATGGACCTAAAAGGCATGTCTTTAGGTGAATTACAGAAGAAATATGAGGAGGTATTTGAAGACGATAAGACGCCCTCCAATAATAAGGTGTACCTATGGCGTAAGATCGCCTATCGGATCCAGGAGCGCGAATGCGGCGAACTTGCCGAAAAAACCCAAGGCAAAATCGAGGAGTTTATTCAAAAATATGACCCAATAAATAATAAAGCTCTCAAGCCAAATAACTCTGAAGCTCCTGAACCTAGTAAGAAGCTTAAGCGAGATAAGCGCCTGCCGATTCCGGGAACGATCATAACTAAGGAATATAAAGACAATAAGATTCAGGTAAAAATCCTTGAGTCTGGGTTTGAATATAACAACAAGACATATAAAAGCCTAAGCGCTATTGCCAAAGAAACAACCGGAGCCCATTGGAATGGGTACCTCTTCTTTGGCCTATAAGGAGTGGACATGGAAAAAGAAACCAAGAAACGTATTTACTGCGCCATCTACACGCGCAAATCTACAACTGAAGGCCTAGATCAAGACTTTACTTCTTTGGATGCCCAAAGGGAAGCTGCTGAAAGCTACATCAATAGCCAAAAACATGAAGGCTGGGTTGCGCTGCAAGGGCAATACGATGACGGCGGTTTTACAGGAGCAAACACAGACCGTCCAGCCCTACAAAAACTTCTATCTGATATAAAAGTTGGCGGCATAAACTGTGTCGTCGTATATAAAGTAGACCGGCTCTCTCGTTCCCTTATGGATTTTGCTCATCTCTTAGAATTCTTTGATAAATATAATGTCACCTTTGTTTCCGTAACTCAAGCCTTTAACACTAATACATCAATGGGGCGATTAACGCTCAATATACTCCTCTCCTTCGCACAGTTTGAGCGAGAAATCATAAGCGAACGTACCAAAGATAAAATGGCTGCTGCGCGCAAGAAAGGCCAATGGCTAGGTGGCAGGCCGCCATTTGGGTATTATAGGGAGAAGGATGGCAAAAAGCTGCTTATTAACCCAGAAGAAGCTAAAATTGTACAAGAGATATTTAAACTTTATCTCGAAGGTAATTCATTGTTAAAAGTAGCGCTAATCCTCAATGAAAAAGGCTATAGGTCAAAACAAGGAACTTCAAAGAATGGTAACGCCTATGGAGGAAAAAAGTTCGGCGTCACCCAGATGCAGGCGATGATCAAGAATGTTTTATTTATAGGCAAAGTAAAATACGCAGACCAAATATACGATGGCCAGCAAGAGCCAATTATCGACGAAGAAACCTTCAAGAAAGCCCAAGAAAAGCTTAAACAGAACCGGGTTGAGCGAAAAGTAATCAAAAATACTGAATGTACTGGGCTCTTGACGCATCTACTGCATTGTAATACCTGTAACACCATTATGTTTCATACCTATACTATGAAGAAAGGAACGCACAAATACCGTTACTATGTTTGCACGAACGCCCAGAAGCGAAGCTACCAAGCATGCCCGAATAAGTCGGTAAATGCCCAGGCTATCGAGGATGCCACGATTGAATGTCTAAAACGCATATTCTCGGATAAAAAGAAATTCAAAGATCCTACCAAAGAAATGGAAGCTCTTCTATCGCCTATCTGGGATACCCTTTATCCGGAAGAGAAGCGGCGTATTTTAAAGATTCTCGTTAAAGAGACCTCTTACGCGGTTGAAACAAAGAAACTTGGGGTTATTTTAAACGGAAGCGATCTCAAGCTTGAGTTTGACGTTGATTTAAAACAGGTGCGGCCTTTAAACAAGTGGCACAAGGAAGAAGAAGTTGAAAAAGAGCCCAAGATCCGGAGGAACTTAATGCTGGCTTACCAGATACAGCAGTTCATCGATAAAGAAAAAATACCAAACCTAAAGCAGGCGGCTGAATGGCTTAATATGAGCCAGGTAAGGATAGATCAACTAATGAATATGCTGCTACTTTCGCCAAAGATCCAAGAAGAGATAATCAGCTCGGATAGCGCGATCCTCGCCTCGATTCCCGAATACAAGCTACGTAGCGTAATCAATGAAGCCGACTGGCAGCAGCAAGGCCAACTGTGGCGCGAACTAGTCAAAAACCCAGCCTAATACCTAAAGCCTTATCTCTCTTTTTCCCAACAAAAACTCCTAGTTAATGCCCAGAATCTAACTCAAATAGCGCCAAATACCGTCGATAAAGCCATTAACTAGGAATCATTAACTACGAGGCGATTCGGAGATAGTGAGATACTTTGTGGAGTGTTTTCTGGCTACCTGTGGCAGATTCCTGACTTCCGAAGATTTCTACGATTAGATCAATGATATACAACACGAAATATTGCCCTAACCCTTTGACACGTCGCGACATAAAAATAGCCCTGAATGATTGCTACATTCAAGGCTACTCTTATCTCTCATTATGAATTTTGAGAGATTTAATTGGCTCCCCATGTTGGTCGTACATAGAAATCTATCTCTCGATTAATGATCCTTATTATACCACAAAATTGCCAACTTTGAAGATTTAGAGATAAATTTTGTCCAGATATTTGTCCGTTTATGTC